>ENA-UOYA01000054-UOYA01000054.1-activated-sludge-metagenome-genome-assembly--contig:-NODE-54-length-144415-cov-17.114976_pt1 | contig 144415 bp, 134 predicted proteins | sample MGYA00238163_ERZ764804 | MGnify/ENA primary metagenome ERZ764804 (study PRJEB28919, sample SAMN05720223) | activated sludge metagenome | isolation source: Anaerobic digester | place: Hong... | reverse complement strand
TGACTCACCACTTTTGTTAAGGTTCAGTATTTTACAGAAAAGATGTTACACCAACCATAAGTGTGAGTATTGCTTATCAAAATATTATACGGCATATTGAAGAGAATTGATATTCCAGTATGCCGGTCATTCCCAATCGATTGGTGAGGATTTTCTATTCCTTTTGATCACCCCCCGCTTCTTTTTCGAATCCACCCTCTTTATTTGCGATGCCCGGGTTGGGTGGGTTGAAAACCTTGGCGCCTCTTGTTTGGCAGCCTTTTGGATCAATGTAATCAGCCTCTGAACGGCATCTGTCCGATTCTGGTCCTGGGTACGATAACGCCGAGCCTCGATGATCAAAATACCATCATCGGTCATGCGGCTACCCCCAAGTTGGATCAAACGCGGCTTAATCTCATCAGGGATAGAAGAGGAATGAAGCACATCGAAACGTAGTTGCACAGACGTGGAAACTTTGTTCACGTTTTGCCCTCCCGGCCCCGCAGCGCGAATGAAGGTGAACTGCAACTCGTTTTCGTCTATACCAATCCCCGGTCTAATCTCAATCATTGTTCTAGTATATCAAAACAAACCCATCAGCCGAACTCAACCCGGTGATTGTGTTAAAATGAATTACCTACTTATCTGAAAGGATACTTATGCCAAACAACAACTTGCAATGGTCAAAAGCACCAGAGATGCAATTGGACCTAAAGAAGAAATATACCGCGGTCTTCAAGACTGATAAGGGAGATATCACTGTAAGCCTGTATGCCGCCAAGGTGCCGCGTACAGTCAACAATTTCGTTTTTCTGGCCAGACAGGGTTTTTACGACAATACCATTTTTCACCGTGTCATTGCCGATTTTATGGCACAGGGCGGCGACCCCACTGGTACAGGCATGGGCGGACCAGGCTATAAATTTGCCGATGAATTCGACCCGACCCTGCGTCATAGCGGTCCGGGCGTTCTTTCAATGGCCAATGCCGGCCCGAATACGAACGGTAGCCAGTTTTTCCTCACCCACGTGCCCACCCCCTGGCTCGATAACAAACACTCGGTCTTCGGTCAGGTGGTCAAAGGGTTGGATGTGCTTTTATCCATCCCACCCCGTGACCCGAGTCAGCGCAACAGCCCCGCTGTCGCACTTAAAACAGTGGAGATCATCGAGGAGTAAGTTCGTTGAGATAGATATGACCCTGATTCAATTGAATCGGGGTCCATTTATTTATCTTCGACGATCATCTTGATAAATTCGTTAACAATTCGTGGGTCGAAATGCGTTCCCGCCTGGTTGATGATATGCGCCAGGGCTTCCTGCCTGTCCCATGCCTGGCGGTAGGGACGGTCCGAGGTCAGCGCGTCCCAGACATCAACAATACAGAATATTCGCGCGGCAAGGGGAATGTCCTCCCCTTCCAGTCCACGCGGATATCCACTGCCGTCCCACCATTCGTGATGGCAGTAAGGGATATCAATTGAATCTTTGAAATCCTTTAGCTGAGAAAGCATTTCGAAGGCATAGGTCGGATGTCGCTGCATGATCGCCCACTCGCTTGGGGTGAGGGTGCTGTGCTTTAGCAGGATAGTATCGGGAACACCTAATTTGCCAATATCATGCAGCAGCGCTCCACGCCGGATATTTTCCATTTCCGTCTCAGGGATACCCATACGCTTCGCCAGTTTTAGCGTCAGGTTGGCAATCCTCACCGAATGGCCCTGGGTTTCTTTATCGCGCAATTCAAGCGCCAAAGCCCAGCCCTCCAGAGTGGAGTTATAGGCCTGTTCCAATTCCCTGGCCTGCAAACTGGATTGCTCGAACAGATCGGCGCGGTGCAGCGCGCTGGCGGTGAAATCTCCCATGGCCTGAAACAATCGGATCTCATTCTCAGACAGGTTCTGCTTGGAACCGATCACCAAGACACCGATCGTCCTACCGGCAGCGATTAAGGGCATACCGGCGATTATTTTCATGTTCACTGCCAGGTCAGGCCGGGTGACGTATGGATCATTCTGGGGATGGTGATTAATGTAAAATTCGCCGGTTGTGATGATGTGACCGCTCAAACCTTCATAGATGGGCAGGATCGTACCTTCGAGTTGCTTCCATACTCCCCACCCGATCTTCATCTCAACTTCCCGACTTTGTTCATTGCCAATCGCGATATAGGCGCCATCGATCTTTAAAATATCGCAAATCTTAGATATGCTTGTTTCCATTACATCGTTTTGATTGATGCTGATCCGTAGCGCTTCACTCATCTGGGCGATCACTTCCAGTTCATGCTCTCGCTGTTTACGTGTGGTGATATCGATGGCGGTACCCATAATCGCGTTCTTTTCCTCAAATCGGATAGAGGTCAGGTTCAGGTCGATCACCCTTTTTTCGCCGTAGTGTGTTATCAATTCAAACTCAAAACGGTCTGGAAGATTTTCACCCATCAGTCGGGATGCAATTTTTTCTCTTTCATGCTTGGGTAGATGCGAATCGATGAAATCGGTTGGTTTTTTCTGCAGCAACTCGAGCATCGAAAACTCAGTGATGGCACTCCACATTGGATTGACGTAGATATGGCGACCACCCGAGTGAATAAAAATGCCTGCCGCTGAATTTTCCGCCAAAGTTCGAAATTTTTCTTCGCTTTCGATAATCACCTGGGCAGCCTGTTTTTGTTCGGTAATATCGCGGATATACGCAATATATACTTCTCCATCCGTGGTGGTTACCTTCCGCATACTGACATCCACTGGAAACTCGCTTCCATCTTTTCGCTTGTTCCTGACATCGTGGATCTCTCCACCCATTTGAAATTCCCAATCGATGTAATTGGGATGTTCTTCCAAAACATCGGCGGGAATCAAATCGGTAATATTAAGGCGAAGCAATTCTTCTCGTGAATAACCATACATTTCAGTGGACACTTCATTGAAGTCCATTATTGCTCCATCCAAAGTCCCGATAAGAATCGCATCTTTGGATGCGGCCACCAGCAATTCGCTCCGTTTTTGGCTATCACGCAGCGCTTGTTCCGCCCGTTTTCGATCGATGGCCATGGCCACCTGATTTGACACAAAGGTGAGGAGTTGCTGCTCCCTGGCTTCGTACCGCACACCCGGTGAATAAGTTTGCGCCACCATCACCCCAATGGTCCGATTTTCTATCTTTAACGGCACACCGATCCAATCAAGCGATGCCGTTCCGATGGATTCGACCTCCCCCGCCTCTACCAATTTCTCAAAAGTCTCAGGGTTCACCAACGTGGTTTTCCCTGTGCGCAAAACATATTCGGTTAATCCGCGTTTGGGTTTATCCGGTAAGGGCTGGGGGTCATAAGCGTCTCTGAAAAATGGGAAAGAAAGGATATCTTTTTCAGCATCGTACAACGCAATAAAGAAGTTATCCACTGGCATTAATTTCTTAAGTGCATCATGAATCGATTGAAACAGCGTATCTAAATCTTCTGCCTGGTTGGCAGATTGCGCGATCTTCAAAATAGTTTCACGCAAGGCATCCGAAAGGGTCCTCTCAGTAATATCCTCGCCAATACTTGCGATTCCTTCATATTCGCCATGAGTATTCCGCAAGATTGTGTTGTACCACGAGATCAAACGTAATTCGCCAGAACAGGTCAGAATTGGGTTATCATTTCGTATTGGTAAATTACCCCTCGTGGCACTTTCAAAGAGGATTTTTCTCAACTCGGTAGCCTGGTCCGGGGGGATAAATGTGGCAATCCAATCCTTTTGTAGAACCTCTTCGCGTTTGTACCCGACGATATCAAGAAAACAAGTATTACAAAAAGTCAATTTTCCTTCAGCATCCAGAATGATCGAGATCAACTTGACGTTCTCCATGATCTCGCGCAGACGATTTTGTGATTCAAGCTCGTTAAGATAGGCTTTCTTCTGTTCAGTGATGTCTTCGCCAACCGCCTGGTATTCGATAAATTGTCCGCTTGTATCTTTGATCTCAATGGTTTTCCAGCGGTACCAATTCTCTCCGCCTTTTGAATTACGTAGAGAAAACTCTGTCTCCGTGACGCCCATTCCGGCCGCCAATTGAGCTTTTAATTTTTGTAGGAGGTGATGCCCAGGCCCAGTCAGCTTGCCATCAAGTTTCTTCCCGACCAGGTCATTGGGTGTATGACCGATATACTTACAGAAGGCTGAGTTACCAAAAGTGATCTTCCCTTCATGGTCGAACCGAACAACCATTTCCGGATTTTCCTCAACAATCGCCCGATAGCGCGCTTCGCTTTCTCGAAGTGCTTTTTGAGTCTCTTCCCGTTGGCGAATGTCACGCGAGACGGCGATATAAGCCATAGTATCGCCGATATCGTTCTTGATTGACGCGAAATTCACTTCAACAGGAATTGGCTCTCCTGTTTTTAACTTTAGGGTCATCCTGTTTCCAACAGTTGGAAGCGAATTTACGACTTCTTCCACTGTGGCTGCCGTAATACCACCCATATCGGCGTCAAAGAATTCTGAGATATCCTTCCCCAGAACCAACTCCGGTTCGGAGACGTCGATCATTTCACAAAAATGTTTATTTGCCAGCAATATACAGCCAGTATTGTCCAACATTAGAACTGAATCGGGTGAAGCTTCGATCAGGCTACGATATCTGGTTTCACTCTCATTCAATGTCTCTGATTCGATCTTCCGGTCGGTTATATCCAACAACCAACCAACGATGGTAATTGTTGAATCTTCTTTTCCCTTTCTGGCTCTACCTTGTTCCTGAAACCAGCGTATCTGACTCCCTGCTTTTTGAAATGGATAATAGACCTGATAAGGTTGCCCCAGTTCGATTTTTTCGCGAATCTCCTCCCAAATGGCGGAACGATAATTTTCCGGGATCTGTTTTCGAAAAGCCTTATCCGTAGAGGAGATTAATTCTTCAGCTGAATAACCCGTCATTTCCTCAGGTTGCTCACCGATTCCGATCAGATCAAGAGTGTTATCAAATTTACACTGGAAGGAAATCCATTGAGAATATTCTCTCTTAATGCGTGGATTCTTTTCGCTGGAAATGTTGTTGATCATCCTGATGCGATAGGGTGTGTCGTCCAAAATCAACATCCGAGCTTTTTTTCCCTGCCACATTTGATCCGTGGAAGTCTGGATGGCTACATCCTCTAGACCAAGGTTGATCCTCGCCCGCTCCCCCAGTTTTACAAAAACGCGCGATTCCTTTTCCACCCAATTGAGCTTGTTGCCCGCGGATAATCCGTACTCTTGCATACAGTTGGGGCTGGAGAAAAGAATCTTTTCTGATTCACCGATAATGACAAAAAAATCTCCCCTAGCCATCTTTTTGGTGAGGTCAATGCTGTTTGGCATCAATGGACCATTCAAAAGAAACTCCAAATAATTTTCGGAGAATATCTCCGATAAACCCATGGTTTCAACCAAGCTTCAATGATGTCAACACCTAGCGAATAATCGCAAAACCAGTAAAAATCGCCCGGAGTATTTCTCTGTGTCACGTCCAGTTATTATGATCATCCAGGATTTTTAATATTTTACATGATTTACCCATTTTGTATATTCATTTATAAATTAGAAACACGACCACCTAATCGATATACTTTACAAACCTTTCAAAAAAGTAGACAAATGTCATAATGAAATCACTGGACAAACGAAGAACTTTTTGATAATATAACAAAGTCAAATGCCGGGGTGCCCCCCTCACCCCGGCATTTGGCATTTAATTACCCGGATACTATAATTTTCGGTTAAATATGTTTATTTCTCGCAGCGGAGGAAATATGCCCAAACGTTTCAATTCCTTACGATTCATTGGCTCATTCTTAAAGTTGATTGGCGTGATCAGCCTGGTTTTGGCGCTCGTCACACTCATCGTGGCTCCGCTGGCGCTTTCTACTGCAGACAGTATCGTCAGCGCTGCCGTGTATTCTGGTTCTCACCCAGGAACGGGCCTGCTGCTGGGTATTTTCATCGGGGTGGTCTGCTTCTTCCTGTTTTCACTGGTAGGAATTCTCCTATACGCGCTGGGAGAATGCTGCAACGTTCTGTTGGCAGTGGAAGAAAACACCCGCGCGCTGCGTGATAAAGCTGAATAACCAAATTGAGACGTTTTCTATTTCCTTGACGTTTTTTTCTGGACGCGGTATATTTGTACCGCTCAAAAAAATGCCCCCGTAGCGCAATTGGACAGAGCGTTTGCTTGCGGAGCAAAAGGTTGCAGATTCGAATTCTGCCGGGGGCACCATCGAATGGGCGGTTTCCACCGCCCTTTTCTTTATCAACCTAATGGAATATTTTCGAGAAATAATTATGAATGTAGAAACCCCTCAAATTTTATTGACCAATGACGACGGTATCCATTCGCCCGGATTATGGGCAGCCGCGGAAGCCCTTTCCACCCTTGGGTTCGTCACCATCGCCGCTCCGCGCGAACAATACTCCGGCGCCGGGCGCAGCCTGTCAAATTCCTCAGACCGTGAGATCAAGCCCACTACTCTCAAGATCGGCGAGCAGGAATGGACCTGCTACTCTGTGGGGGGATCGCCCGCCCAATCAGTCCAGTTCGGACTTCATGCCATCCTCAAGAACAAACCCGATCTGGTGGTTTCCGGCATCAATTATGGCGAAAACCCATCCACCGACATCAGTATGTCGGGCACGGTTGGCGCCGCGCTCGAAGCCGCCGCTCACGGTGTGCCCTCGATGGCTGTTTCGCTCGAACTGGAAGACGAAGATTGGTTTGGCTATTCGCGCAAGGTGGATTTCTCAGCCGCGGCTGATTTCACCCGCCGGCTGGCCAAATGGATCCTCGAACACCCCATGCCCGAAGACGTACATCTGCTCAACCTCAATGTGCCAGCGCATGCCACCCCCACAACCCCGTGGAAGGTCACCCGCCTGAGCCGCCACCGCTACTTCGAACCGCGCCTCAAGCAGATCCCCGGCCATGCACCTGATATCGATTCGGACATTAAGGTCTATGCCGACGACCCCAGCGAAAAGGGTAGCGACGTCTACACCTTGCGGGTGGAGAAACTGGTCTCCATCACCCCGCTCAGCCTTGATTTCACCTCGCGGATCGATCTTGGTGATCTGCAAAAGTCATTTGGAAAATTGGATTAACAAAAACGAGAGTAGAGAGTAGAGAGTAGAGAATCGCAAAACCGGTTGTGTTTTTGACCATTCTCGACTCTCAATTCTTAGTTCTCAATCTTTTCCATAAGTAATACTTGGTATGCCCCACCGGTAGATCATCAAGCTGGCCGAAGAGGGCGTATCCCCGCTTCTGATAAAACTCCAGGTTTTGAAAATCATGTGTTTCGAGATGCGCGCTGTGACAACCTCGTTCGCGGGCGATATCCTCAGCTCTGGCGAGGATTTCACCTCCCAGCCCCTGGCCGCGCAAGCTCTCGTCCACCCAAAACAGGCTAATGTAGAGCCAACCCCAATAGGTGTCTCCGGTCAGCCCGGCGACGATCTTGCCTTCATTCCTCACCACCAACGTCAACGTCTCGTGATTATTATTTGGCACACGGGCATAATTGAACTCGTTCAGCCGTTCACGGATGAATTGTGCATCTGCGTCATTTTGAGAAATCTCGATTTCCATAACCTAATCATAGTATAAAAAAAGAGAACCGGTTTAGACAATTTTCGATATTTATTATTTCGAAAAACCACTTATCCGCAAATTTTCCGAATTTTTGCGAATTGTCGCGAACAATTGAAATGAGGACTATCTGAGTTTATCAACCGGTTTTGATGATTCATAAACCTCTAGTATTTCAACAAAACATTTATCCGCGAATTTACCGAATGAATACAATTTGACGCGAAGGATTGAAATGAAAACCAGTTGAATTTATCAACTGGTTTTGACGATTCTCTATTCTCAACTCTCTATTCTCAGACTTCATACATTGAAACGGATATTAAGCACATCCCCATCCTGGACGATGTATTCCTTGCCCTCGAGGCGCAGCTTGCCTTTGGCCTTGCACTCGACCATGCCGCCCAAAGCCATCAGATCGTCGTAAGCCACCACCTCGGCGCGGATGAAACCCTTCTGCAAGTCGGTGTGGATCTCACCAGCCGCCTCAGGGGCGGTAGCGCCGCGGTGCACCGTCCAGGCGCGGCACTCGTCCTCGCCGGCGGTGAAGAAGGATTGCAGGCCAAGCAGGTCGTACGACAGGCGGATCATGCGGTTGAGGCTAGGTTCTTCGATGTGATACTCGGCCAGGAACATCTGCGCTTCATCGGGGGAGAGCTGGGCGATGTCGGCTTCGAGCTTGCCCTGCAGCGCGACAATCTTGGTGTGTTTGTGGCTGTACTCGATGGTCGGTTCCGCCTGCCCCTCGGAGAGGTTGAGCACGAGCAGCATCGGTTTCTGGCTGAGAAAACCGAAGCCGGAAAGCATCTTCATTTCTTCGGCGCTCACGTCCAGGTCGCGCAGGGGAGTCTCGGCTGCCAGCGCTTCGTGGAAGCGCTCGAAGAGCACGGTCTCGCGTTCGATCACGGCCTTGTCGCGGCCGGCACCTTTTTTCTTTTCCTCAGCCAGCCGCTCGAGCTTGCGCTCGACCGCGATCAGGTCATTGAGTACCAGTTCGCTGTCCATGGCCTGGATGTCACGCAGCGGGTCGATGGTTTCGCGCACATGCGGCACGTTATCATCGGCGAAGACGCGTACCACGTGAATGAAGCCATCCATCTGGGAGAGATTGTTGAGTAGCGCGCCAGAGATACCAGCCTTGCCGGCACTGCCGTCCAGGCCTGCAATATCCACGTAGGTCACCTTGGCGTAGATCGTCTTCTTGGGTTTGAACATCTCAGAGAGCTTGTCCACGCGCGGGTCGGGCACGTCGACAACGGCGGTGTGCATTTCGATCTTGCCACTGGCGGCGCCGGTGGGTTGGCTGCCGCGGGTGAGCGCGTTGAACAGGGTGGTTTTTCCGGTTTGTGGAAGTCCAATGATACCAAGTCTCATAAAAATAAATCCTTGACCATGATTGATTTGTCAGATATACTGTGACGTGCAAGTTGCCGGAGTGGCGGAATTGGCAGACGCGCACGACTCAAAATCGTGTTCCCTCGGGAATGTGGGTTCGATTCCCACCTTCGGCACCTTCATTATAACATGCGCTCCCCGCTGACCTGCGGGGAGCCTTTGTTTTAATGGTTGATCGAGATTTTTCGAGGGTACCCTCTGGTGAAAAAATTAACTATAATAAGAGTCTTATTGTGTTTATCAATAAAATCTTGCCTGTGGAGCTTTAAATGCGAGTCGTATTTTATCGTGTCTATCAAATCATCTTTAAATTCGTTAGGCGCATTATTGAATGGAAAAATGCGGATCTGATCGAAGGTGAAAACAGCATCCTTAAGATCCCTGACCTGTTGAAAAAACTAGAAAAAAACCGAATTCTTTTAGTTACCGATAAAAATATCACTTCACTGGGACTCACTCATCCCCTTTTGGAAGCTCTTAAAAAAGAGGGTATCAATGTATCGGTATTCGACGAAACAGTTCCCAATCCCACCATTGGCAACATTGAAAACGCGCTGAAGCAATACAAAGAAAACGACTGTCAGGCCCTGATCGCTTTCGGTGGCGGCTCATCAATGGATTGCGCCAAAGGAGTGGCGGCGCGTGTGGCTCAACCCCACAAAAGTGTGCCCCAGATGCGCGGTCTGCTCAAGGTACATCGGTCCATTCCATGTATCATCGCGGTTCCCACCACAGCTGGTACTGGCAGTGAGACAACCATCGCCGCGGTTATCACAGACCCGCAGACTCACGAGAAATACGCAATTAACGATCCCTGTCTGGTACCAAGATACGCAGTTCTGGACCCGCTGATCACCCTGGGCCTGCCTCCCTTCGTCACTGCCACCACCGGATTGGACGCCCTGACGCACGCCGTGGAAGCCTACATCGGCCGCAGCAACACCCGCGAGACCCGCGAAGCTGCCCGTCAGGCCGTGAAGCTGGTCGCGGATAACCTGTTTCAGGCCTTCTGCAATGGTAAGGACAAAACCGCCCGTGCCAACATGCTTAAAGGATCCTATTTAGCCGGGGTGGCTTTCTCTAAAGCCTATGTAGGATACGTCCATGCTCTGGCCCACCCGCTGAGCGGCTATTACCAGACCCCACATGGTTTGGCCAACGCAGTTTTGTTACCACACGTGCTTGATTACTATGGTAGTTCGGCTTACAAGCCACTGGCTGAGTTAGCCGATATGCTCAGTATCACAAAAACCAGTGATAACGAAGAGGTAAAAGCCAAAACCTTTATCGCCTGGATCCGTGAGATGGAGTCCAAAATGAACATCCCCAGTCGAATCGAGGGTATCATGGATACGGATCTGCCCGGTATGATCCACAACGCGCTGATTGAGGGGAATCCGCTTTACCCGGTGCCAAAAGAGCTCTTTGCGGCTGATTTCCGCAAGATATACGAAATGATCCGCTGATAATGATCAACCCCCGTCGAATGACGGGGGTTCGCGTTACCCATTCCTTCATGGAAGCACCTTTAGATCTCCAGCCGCATGATCACGTGACCCTTCTCGCGCCGGTCGACCTCATGGAATCCGAGTTTGCGGAAGGTGTCTGCCACGCCGTAATACAAGTTGGGGCTTCTCATCTTCTCCTGCGCGTCGATGGGGTAGGCTTCGATCAATTTGGCGCCGTTGGCTTTGGCGAATTTGACCGCTTCTTCGATAAGGAAGCTGGTCAGCCCCATGCGGCGATGTTTCCGTTCGATGAAGAAGCAATTGATGCACCAGACAGGTTTATCGTCCACTCGCGCCAGCACTTTAGAGCGTTCGAGGTGGGCGAAGCTCTCGCGCGGCCCCACCGAGACCCATCCGGCCGGGAAATCGTCCACGTAGGCGATCAGACCGGGGATAGTGCCTCCCTGAACGAGCGTTCGGATGAAATTTTTCTTCTCATCTTTACTGAATTTCGTGAATTCCGCCGATGTCAACCGCCACCAGGTGCACCAGCAACCCGCGCAAGCGCCATTCTCACCGAACAAGCGTTCAAAGTCAGGCCAGGTGGCCGGGGTCAATGGTTTGCTGATCAATTTTCCGGGATCAATCGTTTTCGCCATCTCTGCATCCTCTCTGCTCGATCATTTTGTCAATTTTACATTCATTTCAGAACGGAAATAACAGAAAGCCAGCATACTGCCTTGACTGGAATTATTTAACTTCTCGTTGTATACTCAAATAGATTAAATCCTGATTCGTGAGGGCGCCCATGAAAGCCTCTGTCACCCAACAACATCTGGCGCACGGACTGAGCATCGTCAGCCGTGCCGTATCCCCCCGCAGTACCCTGCCGGTGCTGGCCAATGTGCTTCTGGCCACGGATGAAGGCCGCCTGCGCCTTTCGGCAACCAACCTGGAGCTCGGCGTCACCTGTTGGATCCCGGCCCAGATTCAGGAGGAAGGCTCGATCACCGTCCCTTCCCGCACCTTCGTCGACCTGGTGGGAACCTTCCCGCCCGACATGGTGAACCTGGCACTAGACGCACGCACCCAGACCCTCAACGTTGCCTGCAACAGTTCCGTCCATGAGATCAAAGGCATCGACGCGCAGGATTTTCCGCCTGTCCCCGTGCCTGATCTTTCTGAAGGCATCGATCTTGACCTCACTTCATTTAAAGAGATGATCCAGCAGGTGGCATTTGCCGCCTCCGTGGATGAGGCCCGCCCAGTGCTGCAGGGCGTAAAGATGGAAGTGACCGACAACGTGCTTACCCTTGCCGCCACCGACGGATTCCGTATTTCGGTGCGAAAGCAGACTCTCGTCAATCCAATCAAACAAAATTTCTCGATCATCATTCCCGCCCGCGCCCTGAATGAACTGGCCCGCATCGCCGGCGAAAACGATAAAAACGTCACAATGGTCGTACCCTCTGGCCGCGGACAGGTGATCTTCCACCTCAAGGACGCCGAACTGGTCTCGCAGTTGATCGACGGCAACTTCCCTGATTACCGCGCCATTCTGCCTAAGAGCTACAAGACCCGTACCGTGGTTTCGACCCCGGCTTTCCTCAAGGCCTGCAAGCAGGCTGAGATCATCGCCCGCGAGGGCAACAACGTGATCCGCCTCAACGTGCTGCCCGAAGAAAGCGGTCCCGGTCGCGTGGAAATCAATTCGCAGACCGAAGAGACCGGCAAAAGTGACATCCAGATGGAAGCCGAGATCGAAGGTGGCGCCATCCTCATCGCCTTCAACGTCAAGTTCCTGCGCGAAGTGCTGGATGTGGTGCGCTCCCCCAAGGTCGCCCTTGAAACGAACACCAACAATGCTCCCGGCGTTATTCATCCGGTGGGTGACGATGATTTCGTTCACGTCATCATGCCGATGCACATTGGCTAAGTTGAACAAAAAAGTGACCCTGATCCCCTCTCAGCCGAGAGGGGTTTTTCTTAGAGGAGCGGTCTTAGTGGAACAACGGCATCTGGAAGAGATCAAAAAGCGTTTCCCCGACGTTCGTAGTGAAGACCTCGGTGAGCACGACGCCGGTTGGGACTATTTCGTCTGTTCGGTTAAAGAACATACAGCATTTCGCTTCCCGCGCAACGAACATTACGCCCGGCAACTGCCCAACGAGGTCACCTTCTTGCGGGAATTCGCGCCGATCTGCCCGGTCCGTGTGCCTGTGCCCACCCTCCAAACCCTCCCCGACGGATCGCCGTATGTGACCTATGACTTTATCCCCGGCGAGCCGTTCTCAGTGGAGAGCGCCACGGGGTTCACAAGATCAGATCTGTGGGGAATCGCGGTGCAATTGGGTATGTTCCTCTCTGCCCTGCATTCGTACCCGCCAGAACGGGTGACCCGACTGGGTTTCCAGCGGACGGATGTCATTGCCGCGCATGAAAACCGTATCTGTGAAACCGAAAAACTGGTTTTCCCATTGATGAACAAGGTGGAGCAAAAATGGCTCACCGAACGGTTGGATTTGTTCCGCGTCATTGTCTCTCAATGCCCGCTCAGGGTCAGGCCCACACACACCGACCTACTGCCCGAGCACATGATCATCGACCCGCAGGCACACCGTCTGAACGGTGTGATCGATTACGGCGACCTGGAACTCAATGATCCGGCCGTTGATTTCACTTTTTTATCCCATTATGGGCAGGATTTCCTGAATGCGGTATATGCGAATTACCTTCCCCAGAGGGATGAGTTGTTCGAGACCAGACGTCAACTCTATGACGATTTTCTATATGTGTTGAACCTGAAACATATGGTGGAAAAAGGCTACTCCGCCAAAATTCCATTTCTAAAAAAGCAACTCTCCGATCACATTTTGATTGCGCAAAGAGCTGAGTAGGGTTGTATACTCTTATTACCATATCAAAAGTCAATTATTTCTAGAAATAATTATGGACTTCCTTCCCAACTCTTCTGAACGACTGTTAAGCCTGATGCTGGCCCTTGGGCAATATCCCACCCTGGCGCCGCGTATTCGTGCCCGTATGCGCGAGGAACTGTTCAAACGTGGTGTCATCGATGCGGCTTCTTTTGAAGCCCAGGTTCGTGATGAGGCTGTACAGACTCAGCACGTGGAGGGCATTGAGAACCCCTATATCCAGGAACCGAAAGAGACCTGGGAGATTCGCCAGACCGCCGTACGCAACCAGTTGACGGACCTGCTCTTCAGCAGACACTTGAATTTCGAGATTCTCGAAAACCTGATCGGCGAAGTCATGCTGGAACGCGGCATTCCCAGCCAGGACAGCCACCTTTCCTTCAACCCCGAGTTGGCTCCGCTGGATATGGTATTCGAGCAGGCGTTGACCATCGAGAACATGAATGAAGCTGAACGGGCCAATTACGAAGCTCGCCTCGAAGAATCGCGCGTGGTCCTCATCCGCACCATGATCAGCGATCAACTGCGCTACATCAACATCGCCAAGGAATGGTTCACGATCAGCGACCTGGGAGAGATTCGGCGCCGCAAGATCGGAGCTGGAAGGATCGGTGGCAAAGCGGCGGGGATGCTGCTGGCCCAGCACATCCTCAAAAACAACGCTGAGTTGAACACCATCCCCTGTATCAAAACGCCCGAGTCCTACTTCGTCGGCTCCGACGAGATGTATACCTTCATGTCGATCAACAACCTGATCGGCTGGAACGATCAGAAATACAAGACCGAAGCGGAAATGCGCGCCGACTACCCGGGAATCGTAAAAGAGTTTAAACGAGGGTCTTTCCCCCCGGATATCCTTGATCAATTGCAGACATTGTTGATAAAAATAGGCAATAAACCGCTCATCGTACGTTCCTCCAGTCTTCTGGAAGACAACTTTGGCACTTCGTTTGCGGGAAAATACGAAAGCATCTTCCTACCCAACCAACGAGACTTGAAGACGAACCTTAAGGAATTGACCGACGCCATTGCCGAGATCTTCGCGTCCACCCTCAACCCCAACGCCTTGCTCTACCGCCGCGCGCGCGGATTGCTCGATTACGACGAACGCATGGCTGTTCTCATCCAGGTGGTGGAAGGCGAGCAGTTTGACCATTACCTTATGCCACATGGAGCGGGGGTGGCCTTCAGCCGTAATCTTTATCGCTGGGCGCCACAGATACGTGCTGAAGATGGCTTTGTCCGTCTGGTCTGGGGACTGGGCACGCGGGCGGTCGACCGGGTGGGCAACGATTTTCCCCGCCTCATCGCGCTCAGCCATCCCCACCTGCGCCCGTCCAACGATCCTAAATCCATTCGTAGTTATTCACAGCGTTTTGTGGACCTGATCGACCTGGAGCAGAATGCCTTCCGTACGGTGCCAGTGATGGACGTATTGACCAGTGATTACCCACCCCTGCGTTACCTGGCTCAAGAGGAAGAGGATGGTTATTTCCAATCCATACGCAGCACGGTGATCCATGACATTAAAAGTCTGGTTCTCACCTACGATGAACTATTGCGTCGTACCCCTTTTGCCGAAAGGATGCGCGTAATCTTGCATTCTTTGGAAATGGCCTACCATTCGCCGGTAGACCTGGAATTCACCCTGCAGATCGAGACGGACCGCTCCGGAAAACCCGACCTTTCGATCACCCTGCTGCAATGCCGCCCACAGAGCCAGCTTTCTGAGACGGCTGTCGAGCCCATCCCCAGCACGTTGAGCCATGAAGACGTGATCTTCTCAACAGATTTCATGGTACCTCAAGGGCAGATCTTCCCGATTGATTACGTCATTTACGTCAAACCCTCAGAATATTTCAAACTTACCACGAACAACAGCCGCGCTGAGATTGCCAGGCAGATCGGTCAGCTCAACGCTGCGTTGGCTGATGAGCAATTTATTTGCGTTGGCCCCGGAAGATGGGGCAGCTCGAACTCCGACCTGGGTGTCCCCATTGCCTACGGCGATGTATACCACGCCCGTGCGTTGGTTGAGATGGCTGGTGAAGGCTGCGGTTTGCCTCCCGAACCATCCCTGGGGACGCACTTCTTCCAGGACCTGTTGGAGTCGCAAATCTACCCCCTGGCGTTACAACTGGATTCACCGCAGACCGAGTTCAACACTCGATTCTTCGAGCAGACTCCCAATCGGCTGAGCGAATGGCTGCCTGCAAGTGGAGACTTTGATTCCTGCCTGCGCCTGATCAAGGTAAGCGATTTCCAACCGGGCGCAGCACTCAAGGTATTGATGCACGGCGAAAGCAGCCGGGCGGTGGCTTTCTTGGAACAAAGAAAAGACTGAGCGATTGGCTCAGTCTTTTTCATTACTTATTATTTATTTCTTTTTTGCGACCTTCGTTTTATCAGCCGGCTTCTTTGTTGGCGCGGATTTCTTGCCAGTAGCCTTCTGTTTCATTTTATCCGCCATGGAAGCCGCTGACTTTTTCTTGGCAACGATGACCTTAGTACGAGCGTCTTCTTCGTCTTCTTCGTCATCTTCGTCTTCCTCTTCATCGTCGTCTTCATCATCTTCATCATCAGGCTCGCTGTCGAGGCCACCCTGGTCGCCCCAGAACCAGTAAAGGATCAGAATGTTTAAGAGCAGAATGATGAAGAGAATGCCTTCAACCTGCCAGAATGACCAACCCAGACCGGAGAGCAGGGTGGTGATGCCAGAAGCGATGATGTGGAAGACAAAAGCAGCCATGAACCAGACTGGCGCATCCTTGGTGACGGCTCGCCACATCAATAAAGAAAGTACCAACTGGATCGAGAACTGGACGAATTTCTCGAAGATGCTCATAAAACCAACCACCCAGGAGGTATCCCAATAGGTGGCAATTTTATCCATCGCTGCCTGAACTGTAGCCATTGAAACACCGCTGTTCAGTTGATGGCCGGGATTGTAGAACACAACCGTGCAGAGATTGTACGCGACCAACGCCCCAACGATGAGTAATTCAGAACCGCCGTGACCAAGACCCAGACTGATACCCGACCGAAAAGGTTTTGCATAATCCTTTGTCAGGCGATAACCAATCCATCTCATACCCTCTTCAATCATGGCAGCCAGTAAACCAGCGATCAAAGCATTGACCCATGGAGTCGCCGTCGCTGATGGTGTTTTTAGTGTGCCATTCGAGAACAGCGTTTGGATTCCAGTCGTCGCAGGAATACGGATTAATTGCGCGATCGCGTAGGTAAAAACACCAGTTACGATCATGATCCAGGCATTCGGGTACTTCTTGATTAAGTACACTGCCAGACAAATTGGTAATCCAACCTCAAGCAGAATGGCGATGAGATATACGAAAAACAGTCCAAAATTGGAAATCATGCGTACCTCTTCAAATGGTTCGGGTTACCCCCCTCAACAGGAGGTTCCCCCTGAGTATATTCGTTTTTTAATAAACTTACTAGTGACAGGAGCCCCTCCAATTGTGGATGTTTCACGTGAAACAAAAAGAACAACCGATTATTCATCGGCTGTTCTTTGAGCTTTACTTCTGCGAAATTGTTTGCTCAGTCAGCGCTGGGATTCGCTCCAACTCTTCACGCTTTTCCTTTTTCCAGAAAAGCAAAAGGAGGATCACATCGACGACCAGGAAGATGGCGAGTACCGCCTCGATCACCCAGTAATTCGAGGTTAGCGAAGTCAAAATTACCGCAGTCCCATCCAACAGGGCGTGATAGCCCACCGCCAGCAGATACCACAGCCAAGACCTCTTCTGCACCGCTTTCCATACGAAGACAGACATCAGCAGTTGGGCTGAGACGGCTGTGACGCGCTCCACCGCGCCAGCCAGGGGCAAATGCCAGGGAGATGACCAAAACTCAGCGATCTTGGCCGTTGTCAGCTTAACCATCTCTCCAGACATTCCTTGAGCGGCGGCGGTTGTGGGGTTGAACAAGACCGCCGAGAGAACGGAAGCCAGGACTACCACACCCACGATCACGCTCTCTACGCCGCCATGCCCAACACCAAGTCCAAAAGCTGAACGATAAGACGCGGCCTTGGATTTTAACGCGCGGTAACCAACCCAGCGCGCGGTTTCTTCACAGAGTCCGGCATAGAGTCCCAGGTAGAGCGCTTGCCATCCGATAGCCCATTCGGAAGGTAACACAATGTTCAATCCGGCTTTTTGCAACAGATTCGGTATCTGCAACAGGGGAATATGTACCACCTGCGAGCCGATGAAGGTCAAGACACCGGTCACGACGACCAGCCAATGCACTTTGAACTTCTTGATGATCAAGATAGCCAATGTGACCGGCATGCCAATCTCAATGAGAATGGCCAGTAGATAATTCACGAACAAGGGTACGTTTTGGATCATTTTTTCCTCAATCTTTTTTATCAAAATTGTTTCACGTGAAACATTTTATGAAACAGTAGAAATTAACAACTTTTCTCGGTTGAAGGTGCGAATGGCATAGATCATCATTATGATGGCTATTACCCAGATGACCACTCCCAGCAGCAAACCTACCAGTACGCTCAGGTATAACACACCAGTGATCTGCCCCACCAGCAGAGCCAATACCAGCACGACCAAAGAAGCACTCGTCTGGTAAGCTCCCATGAAGGTTTGTACCTTCGCAGAGATCAACACGGTAACCGCGATACCAAGCAGTGATAGGGCGGGTGAAACCCAGAACATCAGCGGGTACCAGTTCGTAAGCGGGAACCAGAGCCGGCCCATGATCGGGAAACCAGCCGCATTGAGAACAATTGTGTACGCCACGAAACTTGCCCATGAAATGGTTACTGCTGGGAGAAACCCAGCCAGTACCTTCCCAAGGAACAATTCCGTGTCTGAAACCGGTGTGTAAAGGATCGCTTCAATTGTCTTGCGTTCCCTCTCGCCCGCGAAAGATTCAGAGGCGATTACGGTTGAATACATTAACGGCATGATCAGGAAGAACGGCGCGAAGAAGTATCCAAGCATGACCACCAGCCCACTCTGGACGGGGGTCAATCCCTGAATGGATTGTGTCATGGCAGGCGGCATGTTCATCAAGAACTTTGCCATATCCGGATCGGATAACATTTCTGTTGCTTTTGGTCCTGCCTGTGACATGCCGATGATTGTGCCCACCGGGATGAGCAAAACAAAGAAAAGCGGGACGATCAGGATCGGCATCCAGACCGATTTATTTTGCCGCGCTTCTTGAATATCTTTTTTGGCAATCGTGAATATTGTTTTCCAGTTCATTTTGCACCTTCTTTGACCGATCCCTGCAGCTTGAAGTAGATATCTTCAAGTGAGATTCGCTGCGGTTCCACACTCGTGATCCTTGTTCCGGTGGTCACCAGCGCGGCGACCAGATCGGGGATAACGTTTTCCTCCTGCACCTTTACCCGGATCACGTTTCCATCCTGTTCAAAACTCAATAATCCACGGCACAGGTCCATACCGGAACGGATCTTTGCCGCATCGGTGAATTTGACCTCGACCCAAAGTCCCGGGGCCAGTTTTTGTTTCAATTCATCCAGGCTTCCCATCGCCAGCAACTTGCCGCCGTTGAGGATGGCCATACGGTCAGCCAGCCGTTCCGCTTCTTCCAGATGATGAGTGCACAGGAAGACAGTATGCCCGTCATTCTTGCGGATCGATTCGATCAGCTCGTGAACTTGCAGCGAGGATTCGGGGTCCAGGCTTGAAGTGGGTTCATCCAAATAGAGGATGCTTGGCTGGGTTAAAAGCGCGCGAGCCAATGCCAGACGCTGCTTCATGCCCTTGCTATACGTGCCCACACGATCGTCTGCGCGCGCGGTAAGCGCGAAAAATGACAGATTCTCCTCGATTCTTTTTAACAGAACCGATTCTGGCAAGCCGTATAGCGCGCCAAAAAAGCGTAAGTTTTCGCGCGCGGTCAGACGCTCGTAAAGCGCGTTCGTCTCAGTCAACACGCCAGTCTGTCGGCGAATAATCGTACCCTCACGGGCAGGGTCCTTTCCCAACACACGGATGCTACCGCTGCTGGGGGTGTATAGCCCGTTGAGAAGCCGGATGGCGGTGGTCTTGCCAGCACCGTTCGGTCCAAGCAGAGCAAAGACCTCTCCCTGCCGAACTTCCAGGTTTAAACCCTTGATGGCTTCCCGTTCACCGAAGCGGTGAGTCAGATCTTTGATTTCAATTACGTTTTCCATTTTTATACATACTCATTTTAAAAAATGTCTATCGTTTCTTCCCAAAAATAAAGTAGATGATCGGGCCAAGTGCTTCCCCTAACATAATCACCAGTACCCAGATCCACTTTTTGCCGTGGATGTTGTCGTGGTAAACCAGGTCGATGACCGCCCAGACCTGCAGTCCGATTTGTAGAGCCAGCAGCGCCAGGAAACAGGGTAAATATTGATTGATTACAGTAATGTTGTACATGCTCTCTCCTTTACATGCTCCTGCCGCTTTGCAGCGGCAGGAAGTTGATTACTTGTTCTTTTCCATCTCGCTCTTTGCCAGGGCGGTGAGTCCGCTCAACCCGCCCAGGTTCATCGAATCCACCGCGCTGCTGGGGACGATCACCAGCGCGCCCTTATCCTTCATGCCCTCGAAAAGCATGTTCATAGCGCGCAGGTGTAGCGCCGTTGGGTTATCGGTGTAAGCCTTGGCGGCATCGGCAAAACTCGATGAGATTTGCATCTCTGATTCGCCAAGGATGATGCGGGCCTGGCGTTCGCGCTCGGCTTGTGCCTGGCGGCTCATGGCGTCTTCAAGGTCAGGCGGGATGATGACATCGCGGATCTCGACGGATTGCACGGTGATGCCCCAGGGAGTGGTACGTTCGTCGATGACCTTTTGCAATTGCTCATCCATCTTGGTTCGTCCCACCAGGATCTCCGCCAGACTCATCTGACCGATGACCTCGCGCAACGCAGTCTGGGAAGCCCAGGCAATGGCGTTGCGGTAATTCTGTACCTCAAGCGCGGCTTTTTCTGCGTCCCAAACCACCCAGAAGAGCACGGCGTCCACGTTGACTGGGACGGTGTCGCGGGTGAGAGTTTTTTCAGCCGAGAACGGTGTGACCATGACACGCTGGTCGATCCAACTGGCAACCGAATCCAGGATGGGGATGATCCAGAAGATGCCCGGACCTTTTAATCCATGAATCTTGCCCATTCGCAGCACAACAGCCTTTTCCCACTGATTTGCCATTTTGATGGCGAACAGGAAATAAGTTCCCAGCAGGATGATAGGGATAACGATGCCCGCGATCAGGTCATCGCTGTACTTGCCGCTGGTATCCATGAACGCGGCAATTGTGATGGCAACGATCAACAAGACGATGAAAAGCGCCATACCCACCGGACTGATGTGGTAATAATCTCCAGTCGGTTTACCCATCTTCGCTTGCGGTCTCACCGGCGACAGCGTGGTATTATCGATGTCGTCGTTGCTGATTTCTGTTTTGTTCTTGTTTCTCATTTTTATCCTCGCTTTTCTTAATCGTTATTCTGATTCTCCGTCAGACCACTCGTTTATCTGCCGGTTAATGACTCGTTTCACTGTATCCAGATCGTTTCCCTGGCGTGCCAGATCAGATAAAAACCGTGCCACCTGAACTTCAAGGGTCTCGGCTTTCAATCGCTCTGCCATTCCTTCAGTTGGCTGGTCGAGGATGTAAGTACCCCGGCCCTGTTGTGTCGAGATCAAACCAGCCTCATCCAGCATGCGGTAAGCGCGGGCAACGGTGTTGAAATTTACTCGCAACTCTGAAGCCAACTGGCGAACAGTGGGGAGCTGGTCTCCAGGTTTCAATTTGCCGGTGGCCAACAGTTGCTGAATCTGTTCGACCAGCTGAACATAGATTGGAACCCCGGAACGCAAGTCCAATGTCAAATCAAGCGGGTTCACATTTATACCTCCTTACAATTGTATCATTGTATTATTGTATCATTGTATATATCAGAACCGATCCTGTCAAGGGTAAACCTGTGGTTAAATAAAATTCCCCGGGGAAAACCGGGGAATGTACGATTGAGTGCACCTTGTGACTCGGAGGGGAGGACCATCGGGGGTTCCTTTGGTTCGTCCACTTCCACCCTGTTTAGACGATACCGAAATTAGATCCATCCACGACTTGGTCAGCGAAGGGTGCTCAATTTGTTACCTGTATTTTTGATATTGCTCTTCAACGAAACTCCAGTTGACCACGCTCCAAAAAGCTTTGACGTAGTCCGGGCGCCGGTTCTGGTATTTCAGATAATAGGCGTGCTCCCAAACATCCAGTGCCAACAAAGGTTTATGACCATCGCTGAGAGGGCTATCCTGGTTGGCAGTGGAATAAACCTGTAATTTCTTTTCGCCATCCAGCACAAGCCAGGCCCATCCCGACCCAAAGCGTGTTGTTGCCGCGGTGTTGAATTTCTCCATGAACATGTCGAGCGATCCAAAGGTTTTCACCAGATCAGCCAGCAACTCACCGGTGGGGGCTTTTTTGCCCCCTGGATTCAATATCTCCCAGAAAAGGGTATGGTTGGCGTGTCCACCGCCGTTGTTGCGCACAGCGACGCGGATGGCTTCAGGAACCTTGTTCAGATCGCTGATCAATTTTTCGATTGGGGTTCCATAAAGATCGGGAGCGGTTTCCAGCGCCTTGTTCAGGTTATTGACGTAAGCGGCATGGTGTTTGTCGTGATGAATCTCCATCGTCATGGTATCTATAGCCGGTTCAAGAGCGTTGAAAGAAAATTTTAGTTCCGGAAGTTCGTAAAGATTAGACATAAGATTTTCTCTTTTGAATGATTTATTGTTTATTTATGATAATAATACTCCAAATTATCTAATATTTCAACTGGTTTTGATTAGAAATGTATAAGAGTTTCCAAAACCCATGAAAGGTTATACATGTACCTCGGGAAACGTAGTTTTTGCATTTGGGATGGCTATAATTAATACAACCTATAAGGAGAAAATATGATCGTCTTGACCGTCCTTAAATATCTGTCTGTTGTTGTCACCCTTGCCACCGGTTTGATCTCAATCATTTGGCCGAAATCGATCAAAGGCTTCACCGGGCTTGAAGCGTCCAGCCCACGAGCGATCTCAGAGATCCGCGCGGTAATGGGCGGAGTTTTCGTTGGCCTTGGCGTGGCAGCTTTTATTTTGAACACGCCCGATGTCTACAAGATGCTTGGCATTGGCTATGCGTTTATCGCCGCTGTTCGCGGTGTTTCAATCGTCGTGGACCGTTCGACCGATCGCTCCAACATCATCAGCCTGGTGACCGAGATTCTTCTAGCTTTGATACTTATCTGGTAGCCCAAAATCTGGGGTATAGAAAAGAGATCATCGGCATATCTTCGGTAAAAAATAATTATTTCTAGAAATATTCACTATAAAAAACGCCTTTTTGAATTATTTCTTGAAAAAACCTCGGTTTTCCAATCGTTACAATTTGCTATAAAATTGGCCTGGAATACGTGATTCGTCCGCAACCAAACCGGACGATTCACGTATATTTAGTATCAAATTTTGCAAGTTGAGGCACAAAATGGAAAACCCCAAGAAACAACACTCTTTATTTTGGCCGATCCTACTGATCGGTATCGGCGTGATCTGCTTACTGGTGAACTTCAATGTGATTGCTCCGGTCAGCGTTGGCACTTTTGTACGTTTTTGGCCCATGTTGCTCGTTCTGATCGGTTTAGAGATACTCTTCGGCAGAAGAAATTCGTGGGTGGGTGGAGTGGTTGGCATCCTGACTGTTGGCTTGGTGATCTTTTTCCTGATCTTCGGTCCGAGTACCGGTGTGTCCACTTCCCCGCAATCATCAGTAGATGTTTATTCTGCGCCGCTCGGTAATACAACCCACGTCAATTACAACCTGGAAACCGCCTCTGAATCTGTGGAAATTTCAGCCCTTAAAGACAACACCAATTTGATTTATGCAAGGCTGGCGCACCAGGGGACGATTAATTTTGACGTCAGCGGTGAGACCAACAAAACGGTTTCCCTCTCTGAAAATTATAATTCCGATTCCTGGTTGAACTGGAATTTCTCCTTCGATGAGACTAAATGGGAGATTGGTCTGGCGCCGGCCATTCCCACCGACTTGAGCCTGGACGGCGGCAGCGGATCTCTCAATGTTGACCTCAGTAGTTTGCAATTGGGATCTCTTACCGCCAGTCTCGGTTCCGGTTCATCGATTTTCTATCTGCCCGAATCCAAAACTCCGATCGAGGCTTCTTTTGACAGTGGATCTGGCTCGGTAAATATCGTATTACCAAAATTCACCACCATCACCGTCACGCTGATGAGTGGCAGCGGCTCGATCCATATCGACATCCCTGATGGCGCCGAAGTCCGCATCGAGGTCAGCGACAGCGGATCCGGCAGCTTGAGCCTGCCCGATTCTCTCACCCGCGTCTCTGGAGACGTGGAAACTGGCGTCTGGGAGTCAGCCGGGTACGCTACAGCGGTCAATCCCATCTATATCCACATCGTGGACCGCGGCTCGGGGAGCATTTCAATCGATTGATCGTGAGATGACCAAAAAAAGGAAAAAGCACTTCATTTGCAGAAGTGCTTTTTTTATGGATTCTTACAATAAATCAACCTATCCCAAGATTCATCGTTACCTGACATTCCGGAAGCGTGATATGGATTCTCCAGCTTTCCATCTGTTCCATATCGACAAAGAATGTTTTGGTTGACCAGAAATGATAATCACCCGGCTCAGCAGGCTCACCTACCGTGATCGGTCCAGAGTCGGAGAGACCAGGTCCCCAGGCCGCTGAACTGGGTTCGACGATAATCTTGAAGCTCGCTTTCTTTCCCAACCAATCTTCTGGGAACAACCCCATGATCCAATGGAATTCATATATCGAGCCTTCATTTCCATCATACTCAAGCGATGTTCCAAATTCCATATCGCACTGCGGTAAAGTTTTCGCTTGTTCAGTGTAACCGATAATCAGGGCATAAGTTCCGTTGCCATAACTGGTAGCACAAACTTTGGTAATGGTACCATCTTCACCTTCAGCGATCGTCGTAGCCATCTTCACCCATTTCGCTCCGTTCCACTGGTAGACATTACCTCTCCAACCAGCAGAATAAGTTGGGAAGGCAAAACAAAGTTGTTGCGATCCACTTTCGATCCCTGAAAGGATCAGAGCTTTCCCGCCAAATTGAACTTCGCCCTGATTGAACCCTGTCGGGTAAATCTTTTCACCATCCACGATCGAAGCGCCCATGATCTTTGCTGGGTCGACTATGGTAACCGTGAACGATGTATCTCCAGTGATCGCTACTGCTGTCGGTGGTGGCCAACTGGCAGCTTCCGCGGGTGTTATTCCAGTGACCATCAAACTGAACAAAAACATAATTGTGATAATTACTGAGATCTGCTTTTTCATTAATCCTCCTTTAGGGATATGTTTCAAATTTCATTATATAAAGGCATATCTGCAAAATCAATAAACCTGATTATTACCAGGCTTGAATTTCTTGTATTCTGACTGGATAATGAATGCATACATTTTGATCGAAAGAATATGCGCAATCCGGGAGCGGTGCAATTCACTGATATATACTCGTTCAAGAGTTCGCTGAAAATAAAAGAGGAGTGTACTTATGGAATTCGCAATTCCGATAGTCTTCATCCTGGTTGGGGGTGGTTTGATCGCCCTGGCGGTGATTCAGCAGAGAAAAGCCAACGCAGTAAAACTCTGGCCCACCACTCCCGGTGTGATCCTTTCATCCCATCTGGAAAGCCACTACAGCCATGATTCCGATGGCGGCTCATCAATCACTTATTCCCCTGAGGTGGAATACAGCTACACCGTGGATGGGCAGATGCATATTGCCCGCCAGTTGGCTGTGGGCAAGGCCAACTACGATCACTTTATTGCCTCCCGCAAGTTGACTCCCTATCCGCAGGGCGCCCAGGTCACCGTGCATTACGATCCAGCGGATCCCAATAACGCCGTGCTCGAGACAAAGGCTGCTGGCGGTGTAATCTTGCTGACCATTGGTTTTATTTTCGTGGGGGTGGGGTTGGCTCTTTTGATCGTCCAGCTGTTATCGAAATAATCAGTTGCTAATCAAAATTATTGATCATTTATGGTACCCATTTGATAAACAGACGTTTTGGTAATGGCTTATTTGTAATGAGCTAAATGAACCAGTAATCACCGTGGATAAACAATTAATCTAAAAGACTAATAAGAAAACTTGTAAGAACTGAAAAAAAAGATCATAATAAACCTACTTTCAATGACAAGGAGGTTTCAATGAAAAAATTTATTCTGGCGATTTCGGTAATTTCAATTATTGTCCTTTTATTGACTGCGTTTGACACAAGAAGTGTCCAGGCCTATTGGATACCAACACCCCAACCAGAGACCTGGAATACTGGTACCGAATTCAAGATTGATTTCACCCTTAACCCACCTCCACATGAATGGGAACAGGCTCTTTCAAAGGGAGTAGAGATCACCGAACCCGGCACAATTTGCCATCCGTTTCGGAAAGGCTCGTACGGATGGACCGGATCGATCTATCAGCTCGTTGACGGGAGTTGGGTAAAACTCCCCACGACCCTGGCTTGGATCCCCAATGAAGAAGGGACCTTCACTGCCTGCGCGGTAGCCCCGGCTGCCGGCAAATACGCATTCTTCGGTTATTTTGACCCGGCGCTTGCTCCGGTAAGGAAAACAGAAGCACCGAAATAATCACTGAATAGAACTTCGTTGATCCATAATGGCACTCCTTTTTTGGAGTGCCATAATTTTATCTTCCTCTTGAGAACAAACGAAACCGTGACAGCAAAAATGTAATCCATGGACTGGATTTCTCCGTTATACTTGGGATGCAATCTTCATAAAATGGAGCCTTGACATGAAATTTCTCATCACCGGCGGCGCCGGTTACATTGGCAGCACCATCGCTTCGGCCCTCGAAGAGGCCGGGCACACCCCCGTGATCCTCGATTCGCTCGTCACCGGGCGAGAGGAGTTCACCCGTGGACGTATCTTCTACCGGGGTGACATTGCTGACAAAGCTCTGGTGACAAAGATCTTCAGCGAGCACCCCGAAATCCAGGCCACGGTGCACTGCGCCGCGCTGATCATCGTGCCCGAGTCCGTCTCGGCACCCTACGACTATTACCTCGACAACGTCTCCAAATCGCTGGAGTTCTTCAACACCCTTCGCAAGCTTGGCAAGGGCAGGGTGGTCTTCAGCTCGTCGGCTTCGCTCTACGACGTCGTCCCCGGTTGGATGGTGACCGAAGACGCGCCTCTCAAGCCATCAAGCCCTTACGCGCGCACCAAGTACATGATGGAGATGATCCTCAAGGACTTCTGCGCTGCCTACGGCATGAAGGGCATCGCCCTGCGCTACTTCAATCCCATTGGCGCGGATCCGAAAATGCGCAGCGGACTGTATGTGCAGAACCCCACCCACGTGCTCGGCAAGCTGGTCGAGACCGCCCAGGGACGCCTGCCGGTCTTCCAGATCACCGGCACGAAGTACACCACCCGCGACGGTACGGGCATCCGCGACTACATCCACGTCTGGGACCTGGCCCGCGCTCATGTGCAGGCCCTGGCCGATTTCGACAACGTGTTCAAACGCGCCGGGGACCCCCAGGACAACTACCTGGTCATCAACCTGGGCACCGGCAAGGGCGTCACGGTCAAGGAACTGGTCGCTGCCTTTGAGAAGGTCTACGGCCAGACCATCAACAAGGTCGAGACCGAGCCGCGCCCCGGCGACGTGGCCGGCTCGTACTGCAACGCCGACACCGCCAAGCGGCTGCTCGGCTGGCAGGCCGAACTCCCCATTGAGCAGGGCATCTCCGACGCGCTCAAGTGGGACGAAAAGCGAAGTCAGTTGTTGGGGTTAAAATAGATAATCAATTTACTTCAAACCAAGTATTTGAAATCTATCTGAAATCAATACTTCAATCTGTGCTGACTTTACTAATCAATAAGTTGTCTTCTTTAAGATTGGTTATCCGGATAAATTCTTTGTTGCTAAACAAATTGCTGAAAAATGGTTCCTTAACCGCTCTATAAGCACATTTATAATCCTTTTGTATCGCCATCTCGAGGCAGGATAATGCCTGGTCAAAGTTTTTCATCTCATTATTCGCCATTGCGACATAATATAAATCCTCACCCTCTTCTGGTAAAGTGCAATCGCATTTTCTTAACTGCTCTCGCGCCATACGACCTTTATTTTGTCTTTGCAGAATCATGGTTTTTACCGCCATAGCACATAAATATGTTGGCCGTCTATCCAATGCTCTATCAATTTCCTGCAAAGCAAGCTCTTCTTTTCCAGTTTTTAGCCAAATTAATGCCTTTAAAGTCAATGCTTCAATATGCGATGGTGAATTCTGTAATATTTGGTTTAGATCATCGTGGGCATTCCCAAAATCTCCCAAATGGTAATATGCAATCGCACGATGTAAAAGGATTTTATGTTTATTTCCTTGGATTTGGCTGATTTTCAATCCATAACTCAAAGGGGCTATTGACTCTTTAAATTTGCCAACATTTACAAGAACCCGTCCGTAAAGTGTGAAAGTGTGAGTATTTTCTTTATCCAGTAAAGAGGATTTTTCCAACAATGGGATACAAGGCCAATACTGACCTTGATTGAATAATTCCCTCGCTTCCTTTGTTAACCTTCTTGCTTCAACAACTTTTTCTGTTTCAGATGGCCTAATTAGTACATAAATAATTGCAAATAGCAGAGAAAAACCGATTACTGTAAATGTGACGACATATCTATCCTTTGGATCATATTCACTAAAAATGGACCAGGTTAGAAAATCTACGATTCCAAAAACAGAAATTAGGATATACCAAAATTGCTTAGGTAGATTCTTGAACCTGCCAAAAAAACCTTTGTTTTTATTTTTAAATACAGTTTTTAATCCAGTCTCAGGCTCAGTTCTCATTTTTATCCCTCATTTTTTTGGTAAGGAGAAGAAATGGCTTCTAGCTAGTTCTTCCACCCAATGAATTATTGATTATATTGATATAATTTGTCAAACAAAAGTAATCGCCAATTTCAGGCGAATCTATTGGTAGTCAATTTACAAAATCAAGTTCAGAGCGCCTCCGGGTGTCGTGGCCGGCTCCTACTGCAACGCCGACACCGCCAAGCGTCTGCTCGGCTGGCAGGCCGAACTCCCCATTGAGCAGGGCATCTCCGACGCGCTCAAGTGGGACGAAAAGCGGTCAAAGTTATTAGGACTCAGTAAATAGGGATCAGGAAGAACGAGAGTAGAGAATAGAGAATGGTAAAGGCAGGGTATGTTGAATACATTCTCTATATAAAATAAATATATACTCTTGGGTAGGTTCTCATAACGAGATTTACTGAAACTGTCGTTTGGAATAATCTCTTTTTCACCTAACAGTCGACAATGGGGTCAAAAAATGAAAACTTCAGAAGATATTGTAAATGAATCCGGTTACCCCCTTCAAATATATCTTGAAAACTTGGTAAAAGAGCAAGATAAAGATAAGGACTTTATTTGGAGGTTTCAACAATCAGAACATAGATGGATTGATGAACATTCAAAAGAAGAAGGTTTCATTGATCTGGTACTAAAAAATAAAAGAGGAAATTACAGAATAATTATCGAATGTAAACGAATAACGGGGAAATGGAATTTCATTGTGCAAGAGCAAGCACAAGAAATTACTTATGATTCAAAAATTCTTCGAGTTGATTATCAAACTCTAAATTATTCATGGCCGAATTTTCATTTGAAACCAGCTTCGTATGAGGCGGCATATTGTGTTATGGAAACTGAAGGCAAGAGAGACACCAGATCATTAGAAAAGATATCTGGCGAATTGTTGTTGTCACTTGAGTATTTGGCAATTGACGAAACAGAATTCTTGGTCAAAACATTTCCAGAAAAAAATCCTTTGCTTGATAATGAAATTTGTTATGTCCCACTTATTGTCACCACAGCTGATCTTCAATTATTTACGTTTAATCCAAAAGATTTCGATATAAAAACAGGAAAAATAATCAAAAGCAGTGGAGAATCAGTGCAATATATTCGGTTTAAGAAGAATTTGAGTTCACATATCAAATTTGAGAATCTCGGGAAAAACTACGATTATTCTAAAGAAAACAAAGAATTTGACAGGACTGTGTTTATTGTTCATGCTGAATACCTAATAGAATTTTTAAAATCTTTTGGTTCTTTCTGAAAATATATTACGTCGGTATATTGTAAGGTCACTAGACAAATAAATTTTCTCCCTGGGTTCAAAGGATAAAAACAAGATATTTCTGCTTTACTTTGTCAACTTATCACCGATCACCCCGATGAATTTTTAACAAAATTACTTACTAGTCTGATTTCAATAATTATCACCAAAGGAGAATTGACTAATGGCGGTTAGGTCAGATATGAGCAACAAATTAATCCATTTTACTCGTGGGGCTTCTGAAGATGAAGCATTTTCAACTCTCATGAAAATTATGAGGGAAAAAAGATTATTAGGGGGAACCCGATTTATTCGTGGAACCTACAGGTGTGTATGTTTTACTGAGGCACCTCTTCCATCTTTTTGTGAAGCATTTATTGATAAAAACGCAAATTTTCGTTATTCGCCGTTTGGAATTATGTTCGACAAAACATGGGTTTACAGCCAAGGTGGACGTCCAGTGATTTATGAACACGATAGCGAATTTAACCTTTTGGACGAAAGCATCCGTTGGCGGCATGTACGATATGAACCAAGTGATGCTTACCCAATAGATTTTTCATGGGAACGTGAATGGCGAATTCACTGTGATGAATTATTTTTCACGCCCGCTGATGCAATTGTTGTCTTGCCAACATCAAATCACGCTGAGTACTTACATGAATTATACGAAGAGGAGCAAAGATATAATTTTCAAATTTACTCGACAATTTTTAGTGAAGATATTGCTCTACAATATCTAGAAGATTTTCAATGGAGAATAGTTACCCTAGTATGATGAAAAAACAGAATAAAATGCAGATAATTAAGAAGATTCACTTTTAGAACAAGTATATACAGGATTTTTATTTTTTTCTGCCATTGGTAATTTTTAGTCTTCGACGAAGAATATGGAAGATTTGAACTTTTATTTATGAAATTTTGGAATAATTATCATTATAAGGGTCTCTAAGTAAAAATCCTCCTCAGAGAAGGTTTTCCTCGATTATGATAACTTCAGAAACCGGTTGATCGTTCAACCGGTTTTTACGATTCTCCACTCTCCATTCTCGATTCTCGAATTACTGATTAATCTCCACAACCAGTGTCTCCAAATCGGCGTCCATCTCGGCAAAGGTGGTCTTGGACTTGAGGTCGATCTCCAGCAGGCGGCGGTAGATGCCTTGCAGCTTTTCCATATTGAAGCGGCGCGCCTGGCCGGTGTACTTGCCCACCTGGTTGTTGAAGATCACCTTGCGCTCCACCAACACCTTGAGGTCCTCGCGGGCGTCGAGCGCCTCGCGTACCTGGAGCAACTGGCGCAGACGATGACTGAGCGCGCCGAGGATGACCTCGGGGGGGTCCTGCTCGAGCAGTTGGTGCATCAGCCCCTGTGCCTCTTTGACGCGACCTTCCATCATGGCGTCGAGCATCACGAACACATCCGCCGATCCCTCGGTCGAGACCAGTTCGATCACGTCTTTGGCGCTGATCGCCCGCGCGAAATTGACGTACGTCAGCAGCTTGCCGATTTCTTGGCTGGCGATGCTGGTCTCGTTGCCCACGTGCATGGTCAATTCGTGGGCCGCGTCTGGTTCGATCTTGCCGCCCTGGCGTCTGACCTCGGCGGTTACCCAGGCGTCCATGGCGCGCTCATCGGGCAAGGCAAAATCGAGCACCTCGATGGCGTCACTGTGCGCGGCTGCCCACTTCATCAACCAGTGAGTCTCGTTCAGTGTTTCCCACACCTGCATCCAGCGGCCGTCGGCGTCTTTGCGCCATTTGGTATGGTCTTCCACCGTCAACACCAGGTGGTTGGTGGGGGGCAGGCCTTCCAATAGTTTCGTGAATTTTTCAGTTTTGGATTTATCGATCTTTGCCAGCGCGCTGTCGACCACGATCCAGCGCGCGCCGCCGAAGAAGGGCAGGGTGGCCGCCGCAGTCTGGATATCTTCAAAGGATGCCAGTTTGCCGTCGAGTCGGGTGGTGTTCATGTCCACCTCGGCAGGGTCGCCACCGGAGGCCAGCAATTCTTTGATATGGCGGGACAGACTGAAGCTGTCGTCACCGTGCAACAGGTGGATGTGTTTCGCGCTGTTCTCAGAGCTCATGCGCCTGTGCCGCCTTTTAGAGCGGTGGGGATTTCGTCAGTGGTAATCACCCGGTGTGTAATGATTTTGCCGCGTTCGTACCGCACCACCTGAACGATGTGCAATCCGCCGGGGACGCCGCAGGTGGTTACCTTTTCCTGCACCCTGGGTCCGAGCGGCGCTGCCAGGATTACCGCGCCGGTGACCAGCACGATCACCCAGGGCAGGCGGTCAAGCCGCTTCTTCCAACTGTTGCCGCTGCCAAGCATGGCCAGCCAGGCCAGGCTGCCGGCGATCACCCCGGTGGTGGCGGCGTTGGTGCCGCAGTTGGGGTGGATGGCCAGGTTATGCTGCCCGGCGTTCATACGTGCCAGGGCATCCCTGGTCGTCAGGGTCAGTTCTTCGGTGTCGATGTTACCGATGATCCAGAAGCCATTGATATCCGAATGTCCGGCATAGGCCCGGTCGGGGTGCGCCTTGCTCAACAAATTGATGGTGGCGTGTTCCAGTCCGTGGTTGCGGCGGACTTTGGAGATCGGTTCCAGTTCAAGTGGATTGAATGTATTTGTCATGTTTTTACTCCATCTGCCTGCTTATTCTTCCAACAGGGCGAATTTCAAGGCTTCACGCAGTGAACGAGCCTCTTTGATCTCGATGCCATCGGGCAGCGCCTCGCCGTGACCGACGCGGTGCGGGATGATGGCGGTCTTGAAACCCAGTTTGGCGGCTTCACGCAGGCGGGCATTCATTTGGCCCACCCAGCGTAGCTCACCCGAGAGCCCCACCTCGCCGATGAGCACGGTATCGGCGCGCACCGGCACATCGCGGAAGGAAGAGGCGATCGAAGCAGCCACTGCCAGGTCGGCGGCAGGTTCGTCCACGTGCAGCCCACCGACCACGTTGGCGAACACGTCCTGCTCGCCCAAGCGCAGACCCAGACGGCGCGTCAGTACGGCGCTGATGAGCAGCAGCCGATTGAAATCGACCCCATTGGGGGTACGGCGTGGGTTACCCAGGTTCGAAGGGCTGGTCAGACCCTGGATCTCCACCAGTAGCGGACGCGTGCCTTCCATGGTCACCGCCACGGCAGAACCCGGCGAATTGATCATCCGTTCGGCCAAAAACGCTTCGGAGGGATTGGATACTTCGATCATGCCGCGCTCGCGCATCTCGAACACACCCACCTCGGCGGTGGCGCCAAAGCGGTTCTTCACCGAGCGCAGCAGGCGGTACGATTGGAAGCGGTCGCCCTCCAGGTAGAGGACGGTATCGACAATGTGCTCGAGCACGCGCGGACCTGCGATGACACCTTCTTTGGTAACGTGCCCGATGAGGAAAACAGCCATGTTGCTGCTCTTGGCCAGTTCGCGCAGGCGATTGGCGCATTCGCGCACCTGGCTCACCGATCCGGCGGTGGAATTCATGTCAGGCAGGTACACCGTCTGGATCGAGTCGACCACGAGGATGTCCGGCTTGAGCGCTGTCACTTGTTCCAGCACGGCCTCGAGGTTGGTTTCGGTAAGTAGCAGCAGTTCTTCGCTAAAAGGTTTGGTTTCATCGCCGGCCAGGCGGGTGAGGCGCAACGCGCGCATTTTGATCTGGCGTTCCGACTCTTCACCGGAGACGTAGAGCACCTTCATTCCCTTTTGCCCCTTCGCGGTCGGGGTGGTGATCTCCAGCGCCATTTGCAGGAGCAAGGTGGATTTGCCGATGCCTGGGTCGCCACCGACGAGCACGATGGAACCGGGTACGACCCCGCCGCCCAGCACCCGCGCGAACTCGCCAATGGGCAGCGAGATGCGCTCTTCGGCATCTCCGGCGATATCAGCCATGCGTTTTGGGGTTGAACGCCCGTTCAGACCTCGGATGGGGGTTTTGGCTGAGGAAGTCGTGTCTTCGATGATCTCTTCGACCATCGTATCCCAGCCGCCGCAGGAGGGACATTTACCCAGCGGCCGAGGCGAAGTGCGTCCGCATTGCTGGCAGACAAATTGTGTGATCAGTTTTGGCATAAGGGTATTATACCTGCGGGTGAAAAATCCAGTTTACTATGAACCATGTAAATAAAACCTTGGCATTTTTCCCAAAAATTGTGTATATTAATCATGTGACTCTGTGAAGATTCACTGACATGAAAGGAGTAATTTATGGGAGATAAAGGCAAGGCAGATAAAGGTGGTCGCGAAGACCGTAAGAAACCTAAGATGACGATCAAGGAGAAACGTAAAGCGAAAGAGGAAAAGAAGCACCAAAAGACTACTGTTACCACCGCTTGATTCGCAACGATGGTTTTTAACAAGAGATCCGGCCTTTTTTCAGGCCGGATTTTTGCTAAATTTTTGGGATTAGATCGAGCTTTCCTGGTCAAGCACTTCGTTGATCGACTTGTTGAGGTTCTCCCACTTGAGGAAGGCATTCAGATCATTCTGAATGGCCTTTATGACAAAGCCGATCACCGCAGCGTCATCAACAAAACCAGCCAGGGGGAGCCAATCGAAGATCAGGTCGATCGGAGAAACAAAATATAGTATCGCCACCACCACCAGCACGATCGATCCCCAGGGTACCACTGTGTATTCCTTGTGAATATATGCCTGGAACATACGGACAAGTGCTTTCAATGAATTCCATACATCCGCCAGTGGCCCTTTGTTCTCTTCCTTGCTGTTAGCTTTTTTGATGGCCTGATCAAGAAGCTTCTTGGATTTTTCAGGATCCTTCAAATAATCTTCAGCCTTGTTTTTGTTTCTGCTCACCTCACGCGCGATGGTTGCTTGGGAGGGAGTTTTGGGTTCTTCAGTCATTCTTTTTCCTTCTCTAGAAATTTCACGATATTAATGGATCAACGCGACCAGGGCGGACAAACCAACGAAAAGCGCGCCTGAGATCACCAGGATGATCATTGTGTTGTACCCTTTACGCAGTTCTGTGAGCCAGGAGCTGCTTTTGTGGGCTGGGGTTGAATCTTGGGCAGTGGCTCTTTCATCAACCGCGTTGCTGAAGCGGGGTCGAAAAAAAGCGCTTAATAGCCCAAGCAGGCAAAGTACAGATCCGGTGATGAAGTAGATGTTGCTAAATTTCGCCGACGTCTGATAGCCAACTGCCCAACCGATCAATGCCTGAATTATGGCAAGCGATAATGTAAACACGATGGCCAGGAGAATCCATCTGCGTGCCGGGAATCTGATGTTGGTTTTTCGTGGTTCGTTCACAGGTACCTTTCATCGAGCCAAGAACACAGTCAGGTTGTTTCTTCTCGTCTGTATCGCTATTGAAGCACATGTATGATAACAGAAGATTGTCTATCTTTTATAAGAGATTGAACCACAACAAGTAGCGAATTTCACCCCCAGTTGTAAAGGTCGATGATTGTTACGAATGGAAAAGAAGATTTTTTCTTTTTATCAGATGGCTTCCTTGAACCGACTCACGAAAACGTCATGCTTTGAAAATTAGCGGGTTTTGAATCCCCATGTGGAGAAAATTCACTCATTTGTCAATCTTTTAATGTAACAGCGCCTTCGTTTATGCTGCCTCTTTTCAAACACCCGCCATTGTATCTGCACGTTCTGGTCATTCTCCAATTCCGGGTTGGACTCCACCGTCTTGATGCCGAATTCATGGAAATTCTGGAGCATGGCTATCATCATCACCACAGACATCCCGATCCCGGAATATTTTTCTTTTACACCGTGGAGTAAGAGCTCTGCCCGGTCATTTGCGTTTATTGACCTGATCAGGTTGAAAAATCCATTTGGAAACAATCTGCCTCCTCCACTTTGAAGTGCCTTTGAAAGCGAGGGGTTGGTGATGCTGAAGGCTGCCAGTTCATCATTTTCATCAACGATCAAGGCAATAAATTTATGATTTACCAGCGGATAGAAAGAATCCATATAAACCTGGAGTTGTTCTTGATTTAGCGGAACAAACCCATATCTATTTTGATAACTTTCGTTGATTAGATCGAATAGCTGGTCGGTATACCGCAGGTACTCTTTCTTTTTCTCTGCCTTAAAAATTCGAAGATGATTGTTCTTCAGGATCTGCTCCGCCCGATCTGCGATTTCTTTATCCAGTTTTTCCGGCACTTCGATCAGATATTCCAGCCAATCGATATCCTTTTTGTACCCCAGCTTTTCCAGATGGCGCGGGTAGTAGGGTTGGGAATAATTCGCCATCATGGTACCCATTTCGTTAAATCCCTCGACCAGTAAACCGCTGCGGTCAAAATCAGTGAACCCCAACGGTCCATGGATGGCGGTAATTCTTTTTTCAATTGCCCAGTTCTGCACCGCTCCCATCAGCGCCGCAGAAACCTGTGGGTCATCTACAAATTCCAACCAACCAAAGCGCAAATATTTTTGACCCCATTTTTCCTCATGAGCATGATTTAGGATGGCTGCCACCCGTCCGACGATCTTTTCTGACCGGTATGCCAAAAAGTATTTCGCTTCACAAAAATCAAACGAGGGATTTTTGTTCTTGCTTAACAATTTCATTTCAGCCTGGAATGGAAGAGGTACCCAATAGGGATTATCTTTATACAAATTTCCCGCGAATTGAACAAATCGTTTGAGTTCCGCCCTTGTCTTTGCTTCTTTAACCACTAATTCCATGGAGTAAATCGCCTTTATGATTTGATGATAATTTATGTTACAAGAGATTTCTGCATACGCAAGCGACAGAACATTAAAATTACCAAATTCTAATATTAAAAAACCCGGTAACGAACTACCGGGGTGGTGGAGACTCATTAATCGCGTCGTTACTTGCCCGCGATCAGAGCGGCTTCCTCAATCCAGCCAGCCAGAGAATCTGGAGTGGAATACTTATAGGCCTTGAATCCATTATCCGCAATCTGCGACGGAATGTCCCCAGGCGCGTCCAGGCTACCGTCCTGGTTGGGCAGGTGATGGATCTGTACCGCTACCAGACCATTGCCATTCGCGAGAGACTGGTAGATCTCGTAATTGATGTACTTGCGATTCACGGCCCCTTCAGTGATAAACACAACCGTGACCGTCGTTCCGTCAATGGCTCTATCGATCATGTCCTTGATCTCCAGATCGCCTTTCACCTTTTGCTCATCCCATTCGGTTGAATCGCTAAAACCAGCGGCGGCGGTGGGGATGATGCCAGGTAGATTCTTGACGATCAACCCAACTTTATACACATTCTTGTAATCAAAGCTGAAGAAAACACGACGCGGCATGGTGCGCCCTCCTGCGGCTTTTGTTATTTATTTGTCTTTTCTTGTCTAGACCTGTGCATTATACATCAAGGTTGAGAGAAATACGTCGCCTTTATCGCGCTCAGATTTGCGTCTGTGTGCCGTGAAAGAATCTCCCAAAAATCAGTGGAGGTAGCCAGACCTAGATGATCTTCATCGCCACGTCCGTGAATGGTGGTGAAGTAATCCTTCAGAAACGCCATGAAGGCTTCATCGCCGATCTCCTGGCGGATCGCCTCAAGGCATTGCACCCCGCGCAGGTAGATGGCATTCACATAGGGCCTGAAATAGCTGTAATCGTAGATGGTGTTGTTTACCCATCCTTTTGGATTGAAATAATTGACGCGGGTTTCCCACCACCATTTGACCAGGTCGGGATAAGTGTTTTCATAGTAAAGTAATTCACTGTAAGCCGCCAACGACTCGTCCAACCAGGGTTCGTACGCCTGATCGTTGCCCACCATCCCGTACCACCACTGGTGTGCCGTCTCATGTACCGAGATCGCGGTCAGGTAACTGCTGGGCAACCCTTCATAAGCGTTGAAATATTCCCTGCCCAGGTAATGCAAGCCGTCATATTCCATACCATCAGCAAAGCCCGCTTCAACGATCGTCAGGCTATTGTGAGTATACGGTTCGAATAACGATGAATACAGATTTAGCGCCTGGACAGTAGCATCGAGCGCGGCCTGCCCGGCAACCTGGTCGGTTGGGAACACGAACGCTCTGACGCGGATATCACCCGCAAAGGCTTCGAACATCTTGTAATTACTGCTGCCTGACCAGGTGAAATTTCGGACGTCCTCCTGTTCGAAGTGGAAAATGCCTGAATCATCGATGGTCGCTCTGGCGCTGGCTGCCACCATGAAATCATCCGGCGCGTTATCCACCCGTAGATCCACTGTAAAATCCGCCAGCTCGTAAACCTGGTACTCGCCCACTTTGCCCGGGTCGTGCACCACCCAACCCTTCCCCTCGATATAAGGTGCCGCATAGGGATACCATCCCGAAAGGTTCACCTGGGTAACGGTGAAGCAAAAGACGCCTTCCATCCCCGGGGGATAGAGATTGAAACCAAAATTCACACGAATATTTGCGCCGGGTTGTAAGGGTTCTCGCAGCGGAACCGTCAATCTTTGCGAGTCCAGAGTGAATTCATCCACCGCGGTTCCATCCTGCCAGGTTAGCGCGATCAACTCGAAGGCACCGTACGTCAGGTTCGGTTCTACCACGAATACCAATTCATTCACCGGTTCGGTTAAACGATTCGTATAGAGCACTTCTTCGGTCACTGAGAGGCTGCGGTTGGGGTAATCGAGCACCGCTGAGATCGTGTATCGCGTGCGCGTGTTGACCGGCACAGCGGTGACCGTCGCTGTCGGCGAAGTAATTGCTGTGTTCACTGATTGAGTGGAAGATTCAATCGCCTCAGCCGTCTGTTGAACCGGCGTCATATTTCCCTGAGCGCAGGCAGCCAGCGACAATACGATCAATAAACCAAGCATCGGAACGATTTGCTTTTTCATCTCCTTTAGATTATCACAAAATATCCACGCTGGAGACTCTGGAGGAATGGGTAAAAAATCTCCCCGTCGTCTATGTCGGCGGGGAGATCATAGATCGCGTGATTATGCAAACCGTTTGATGAAGCAGCGGAAGCGTTTAACGATGCGGTTGCCAAAATACTTCCACATCACCTGGATATCATTATTTGTTTCCAGGTTCAGATTGGTGTCGACGGTCTTAATGCCATTCTTCTTGAACGTGTTGTAGATCTGGTTCATCATCATACCGTTGACGCCTTTGCCCAGGTATTCATCCTTGATGCCCACCAGGTAAAGGTCGGCTTTATCATTCTTTTTGAGTGCCCAAAGCAGAGGAATGAAACCGAAGGGGAGTAAGTAACCGCGATTCTTCTGCAGGGCTTTCGAAAGAGACGGGAAGGTGACGCCAAATCCAACGATCTTGTTGTTCTCATCCATCACCACGGGAATGTAGTCCAGATTTGCCATACCAAAATAAGCATTGATGTAATGGGCTACCTGTTCGCGGCTCAAGGGAACCGTACCGTAGAGTTTTCGATAGGCTTCTTCAAGGACCTCAAAGATCTCAGGGGCGATCTTGAGCAGATCACGTTTCTTGCCTTTAAAAAGATGTAGGTTATTCCGCTTCGCTACAATATCCGCCGCGTGGGCGATCTTTTCAGCATACTCGTCCGTCAAGGTGATCTCATAATCCACCCAGTCGATATCCTTGGCGTATCCCAGGGCTTCGATGTGTTCTTTGTAATACGGAAAACAATAATTACTCGCCAGGGTGGCCACCTGGTCAAACCCTTCGACCAGCATTCCTTCGCGATCCAGGTCGGTGAAGCCCAGCGGACCATGGATGCCTTCCATGCCTTCTTCCTTTGCCCAGGCTTCCACGGCGCCGATCAGAGCTCTACTCACTTCACGGTCGTCGATAAAATCAATCCAACCGAAGCGCATCAATTTGGCGCCCCATTTGATCTCTTCCTTTGGTATTAATATTGCGGCAATTCTTCCAACAATTTTGCCATCTTTAAATGCCAGCCAATATCTGGCTCTGGCTTCTTTGAAAGCAGGGTTTTTCTTCGGGTCAAGGGTATTCATCTCGTCGTCAAAGAGCGCGGGGACATAGTAGGGATTGTTCTTGTACAGGTCTAACGGAAACCGAATAAAAGCTTTCAGGTCCTTCGTGGTTCTCACTTCGCTAAGTTCAATTGTCATAAGAATAAATCCTTGGATGAATTTGATAGTATGTTTGTAACACAGAAGGAAAATAAATACATCATGATTATTCTAAGGTTAACACCAAATCCGGAAAGTGGTTTCGTGCAATACGCAAACAATTGTCTTTAAAACCTCAAAGTAAGAATTGATACTTACTATTGAAGATTTGACTTGGATTTTATTAAAAATTATCCCGCTTTTGCTACAATATATACATAGCACAGGGGAGTGCTTCCGGTATTGACCACATCGTGGGGGGTGTGCGGTGGATTATAGAGAACCCGACCGGGGTGTATTGATAGCGCTTCGCAACCCGGACTGCGCAGCTCGCCATTACCAGAGAGGGGTACCACCACTTCCTCATTGCCTTCGGTGCTGTGCATGCCGACGGATTCCCCTGGCATCAGTCTGACGTATCCGGAACGCATCCCGGCTGAATCTGGTTCGCCATGTAATAAGGGAAGGTAGGATTCGCCATTTACGGGCAGGTCGATCGCGCGGGGTTGCGGTTGTATCGTCTTGGAGTCCATAGTGGATACCTCGATTACCGGATTGGATTGATTCCGTTGCATTATACTCTTCCGCGAGTCCAAAAACTGCGATTCTGTGGAACTCAGCGCCTATAAAGACGTCTTTAAAGAAAGAGAAAGATCGGAGTAAAAATGAAAAGAATTATTTTAACGTTAGTTCCTCTCATGTTTTTAACAGCTCTCGCGCTCAGCGCATGCAGCGGTGATTCCCTTGCCGGTACCTCGTGGACGCTGGTATCTTATGGGGATCCCTCCAACCTCACCGCAGCAGTGAGCGGAGTGGATACCAGCCTCGTTTTCGGCAGCGACGGCCAGGTGAGCGGCAATATGGGTTGTAATGGCTTTGGTGGTGATTATCAGATCAAGAACGGACAAATCGTTTTTGGAAACATCATTTCCACCATGATGGCTTGCGAAGAACCACGGATGAGCCAGGAGACCGCGACCTTCGGCTTGATGTCGGGGGCGGTTGATTATTCATCCAACGGCAATACCCTTACTCTCACCTCGGCCGACGGTAGCCGGGTGATGAACCTGACCAAAAAGTAATCTGCGACAACGCTTGCTTGATTCCCGGATTCGACACGGGGATTTTTTTACTCTTCAAGCATGAAGGTGATCTTCATCTCCACACGGTACTCGCTGATCTGACCGTCTTTACCAACCACCACCTCCTGGTTTTCGATCCAGGCGCCAACGACGTTTTTAAGCGTCTTGTTGGCGCGAGCAATCCCGGCGCGGATGGCATCGTCGAAGCTATTTGACGAACTTGCTTTGATTTCGGTAATTCTTGACACAGCCATGAGTAACCTCCTAAAGGTCGTATGCAGGAAACACAAACATGCTTCTCACACCATCTTAGCGTGTCGTGAGACTGATTTCAAGGATTCTTTGATTTCTCATGGTTTGGTTAATTAATGGAAACTACAGGTCCAAACCCTCGCCAGCCTGCAGACGACTGACCAGATCGTCGACAAACTTGAAAGCTGGCATGCCGTCGATCACGTCATGGTCGATGGCAATAGTCAAGTGCAAAATATCACGCTTCTGGATCTCGCCTTCGTGGATGGCAGGCTTTTTGTTGAGTGTTCCGATGCCGATGCTGAGCGGGTGTATCGAAGTGGGGATGATCCAGCCTGTGTAACGGCTCACTGTACCCAGTGAGGTGATCATCACAGTGCCCATCATGGCTTGCATCCGCTGCGGATTACAAAGGATGAAGCGGCGCATGATCCATAAACGCAACCATTGAGGTAGGGCAGCCCCAAGTTTTATGAAAAACTCATTTTCACCTTTGCCCAGTACCAGATTCCCTTCATTCAGTACTGCCTGATCGACCGCAGCCTGAATCTCATCGTTGATCTGAAAATACGTCTTTTCATTGGCGCCACGCAATACCAGCGGAAGTGGTACGGAAACACCCTCCACGGTCTTTTCAACTACAGTGGAGATATCCACGCTCTTGAAGGCAACCACTCGATTCCGTCCCTGGTGCACCCCGCTGATGGGGGGATGTTGTGCCGCCGCGTCAGCCGTTACTTTGACGAACCAGGCCAGGAACGATACCTTTTTTCCTGGTGCCCGCAACGCTCTGATCTTCTGCAGCGCGTCGGTCACATCCACCTCGAGTAAAGCACGCACGAAATGCCTGTCGTGGTCCAGGCGCCCGATGTCAGCAGTGAACTGCCTCACTGGCGGGTAAGAAAAATTTCTGAATTCTTCATCGCTCATCGTTCAACTCAACAGGCTAAACGACGGGTTTATCAGTCTTTTGAAGACAGTTGCCGCACGTGCCAAACAGGATCAGGTGGTTGGTAGCTATTTCAAAATGGTGTTTTTCGTTCAGTGAGGTAAAAAATCGCAAAACATCATCGTCACCTATGGTGATCACATTGCCGCATTTCTGGCAAACCAGGTGATGATGCCGTTCACCAGACACCAGTTCGTATACCGCCGAACCAGTACCCATATCCGAAACCGACACCTTTCCCTGTTCAACCAGGCGCTCCAGTGAGCGGTAAATCGTTGATTGGTTGACTGCTGGTAGTCTACCGCGAATGTCAGCCAATACCTGGTTCGAGGTGAGGTGGACATGTTCGTGTGAGAGCAAATCGATAATCGCCTGGTCTACCGACGACGTGCGCATTCATTCTCCTAATTTATAATGCAAGTGTTTGCAATTGCATAAATTTGCATTATAATTCATCTATCACTTGATACCATTCTATCACTTCATCCAATAGTGAGGTTCATCATGCCATATTCAATTTTGTTCTCTCCACAGCCCATGCACATCCCAGACGGGTTCCTTTCGGTGGTGGTATCCATTGTGTTCTGGGTCATTTCTGCTATTGTTCTGGTAATCGCTTTGCGAAAAACTCGCGAGACACTTGCTGATCGTCAAGTGCCGCTGATGGGCGTACTGGCTGCCGCCATTTTTGCCGGACAGATGCTTAATTTCAGTGTCACCGGTGGAACTTCGGGACATCTGCTGGGAGCCGCCATCGCAGTCATTCTGCTTGGTCCTTGGCCGGCTGTTCTGGTGATGACCGCGGTGGTTTCGGTGCAGGCACTTTTCTTCCAGGATGGCGGTCTTCTTGCACTCGGAGCCAATATTTTCAACATGGGTATCGTCGGCGTTTTCGTTGCCTACGCAGTTTACCAACTTCTAATTCGTCTTTTCAAAAACACATCCTGGGGTATGATCGTCTCAGGTTTCATTGCTGCCTGGAGTTCCATTTTTGTCGCCTCGTTGGCGTGTGCCCTGGAGTTGGCTCTCTCGGGCACTTCCCCAGCAAATATAGCCGTTCCGGCAATGGCCGGTATCCATGCTTTGATCGGTGTGGGTGAAGGTCTGATCACCACCGCAGCACTGGGGTTCATCCTGGCAGCGCGTAAGGACCTGCTGAAAAAAGAGGATGCGTCTTCATCCATCGGCAGCAAGGGGATCTTCGTCGGCGGTCTGCTCATCGCCGTAGTGCTGGCCGTGCTTTCACCGCTGGCTTCGAGTCATCCTGACGGATTGGAATGGGTGGCGGAGCAGCATGGCTTTTTGGATACAGCAAAATCTGCCCTGTTCAATATCCTACCCGATTACACTCTGCCCGGCATAGAAAACCCTGTGCTAACAACCATTGTTGCAGGAATCTTGGGAGTAGCCATCGTTTTTGGAGTGGCTTTCGGTGTTGCCCGCGCTGAAAAGCACGGAACTTCCCACGAAAAAGTACAGGAAAAATCTTGATCGAACTGTACTCTCATCGAGACAGCCTCATCCACCGTATGGACGCAAGGGCCAAGCTGGTACTGACTCTTGCGTTCATCGTTTGTTTGAACTTGCTGCCTTCCCACGCCTGGGCTATATATATCCTCTTTCTATCCCTTGTTGTTTCAATGATGCTGCTTTCTAAACTCCGAACCGGGCTAGTCCTCAAGCGTTCGCTCATCGCACTACCCTTTGCTCTGGCAGCGCTGCCACTGATCTTCACCGGTTCGCCCCCTATGGCTTCACTCACCCTTTTTGGTGGCTTTCTTCTCAAATTTAGTCTGCCTGGGACGGAACGTTTTGCTGCCATCGTCGTGCGCTCGTGGATCTCAGTCCAGATTGCCGTGCTGCTGGCTATAACCACGCGCTTCGATGATCTGATGACCGCTCTGCGCCAGCTCAAAGTGCCGTTGCTTTTCGTCTCCATCATCACCCTCATGTGGCGTTACCTTTTTGTGATCCTTGACGAAGTCACCCGCATGCTGCGCGCCCGCAGCAGCCGCAGCGCCTCCGCGCCAACCGGGTTACGGTCGGGCGGTAGTCTATCCTGGCGAGCTCGGGTAACTGGTGGAATGGCAGGTAGCCTGTTCCTGCGAGCGCTGGAACGTAGCGACCGCGTCTATGCTGCAATGCTCTCACGAGGTTATGGTACTGAGATCCCGGTCAACCACAATCGTCCGCTTTCTGATGCCGATCGCCGCATTCTTTGGTTTGGATCTGTGCTGCTACTTGTATTGACTTTATTCGGTATGCTTATTGGAGGCCGACCGTGAAACCGATGATTGAGATCGATGCTCTATCTTACAGTTACCCCGATGGTACCCGTGCTCTTGAAAGCATTTGCCTCAGTGTGATGCCCGGTGAGAAAATCGCCCTGGTGGGCGCCAATGGTGCTGGTAAATCGACCCTGCTGTTGCACCTCAACGGTGTGCTCACCGGCGAGGGGAGTGTCTGTATCAGCGGACTTGCGCTCGAGAAGAAGAATATCGGTCGCATTCGCGCCATGGTCGGGTTGGTTTTTCAGAACCCTGATGACCAACTATTTTCATCCACTGTGTATGAAGACGTGGCTTTTGGCCCCATTCACCAGGGATATGACGATGATGTGATTAAAGAGAGGGTGAGTGACGCCCTGAAAGCAGTGCAGATGACCGAATTTGCTGACCGCAACCCTTATCACCTTAGTAGCGGACAGAAGAAACGCGTTGCCATTGCTTCCGTGCTTTCAATGCGGCCCGAAGTGCTCGCCTTCGACGAACCCAGCGCGGGACTGGATCCGCGCGCGCGTCGCGAGTTGATTGAACTGCTCGAAGAATTGCCCCAGACAATGCTCATTGCCACTCACGATCTTGATTTGGCCAACCGTCTTGCTCCGCGCACGGTATTACTAAACGCCGGCAGGATTGTGAAAGATGGATTTACAGAAGCAATTCTTGGAAATTCAGAGTTGTTATACGCAAATGGAATGCGATAATCAGTTATCCAGGTTCGTTTATTTTCTTTTTTGTGTTTTACGTAGAGGTATCGCGAAAATGACTACGAACATCAGAAGTAGCGGTCCGAAGTACTTGCCATATTCCGCCACCACGTCAACGAAGGTATCGGGTTTCGAGAAAAAGAGTATCAGGCTGACAACAACCAGCAGCGCTAGGTTTCTCATGAGATTGATCGCGAATTGCACACTCCACCTCCAGGTGGATTAATTATAAACCCCGGTGAAAATCCAAATCTCCAGTGCAATATCAGTTGACCTCTCGGTATTCGTCTGTGCTGGTGTATAAAAGTAAAGTACTACTTTTTTCGCTTGACGATAATAATAACGACCCCAACGAGGATGATCACCCCGATCAGCACCAGGATGAGAATACCACTTACTGGCAATGCAGCACTGGATCCCATTGTTTATCTCCTGTCATATGAAGTATGAATAAAATCCTTTCAAACCGGAGTCTCGATCAGGCTGGACTCCGGATTGAATGTAAAAATCAGTCAGCCAAACCAAGACTACCTGGCAATGTCTCCGCCCAGGTCTGGATGGCGTTCCAATCGCGAAAATCACCAATTGACGATGGGTCGCTTTCGGTCATCTTGGACATCATCATCCTGAACAGAGGAGTGAGGGTATTGAGATCCAACTTCCCGGCGAAAAAGGTTGTGCTTTTTCGATTGGTCAGCCGCGCCAGGAAGGGGGTAGCGTATTTTTCAGCGTCAGCAGTACCCTTTGTAGCAGCGTCTTTCATGGCCAGCCCCACGGTAAATGCAGCAGTGGGAACCTTCGCCAATTCGTTTTTATGACGATTAACAAAAGTCATCATCTTGCCCAGGGGTCTGAACATGCGGATCGCCGTGCCCAACACCACTGCATCATACCCCGCCAGATTGCGCACCTGGTTGACCGGGCGCACATCCACACTAAGACCCTTGTCAGCCAACACCTGTCCGACCTTCTCCGCCACCTCGCGGGTGGAACCAGCTTCGCTGGCATAGGCTACCAGACATTTTTTGCTCATCATTCCTCCTCAATTTTTCTTTTACGCAGGAAAAGATATATATCTGATATACGTGGTTAGCCCAAAAAAGTTTGTTGTGGCGTAGAAAAGAATCAACAAAGATTCATCCCGCAACCTGGATCACCTGACGCACGAATTCCTCCGGCATAGAACAGCGTTGACTGACCTCCGTATCAGTCAACCCTTGCGCGTGCAGACGACGAACCACAGCTTCCATGGTCTCGCCAACTTCTACGATGAAACCATCGGGGTCGTAGAAGCGCATCACCCGCTGTGCCCACGGCTGCTCGCGAACCTCGTGAATGAACTCGACTCCGGCAGTTTTGAGGCGTTGCTGCAAGAGTTCGATGTCATCTTCTTCAAAGAACAGTTCGCCGTTGTTGGCTTTTTTGGTAATGGGGAAATCCGCCGCGCTGCCAAGCAGCCCCTGGAAATGGTCCGCCTGGTGAATGGTGAGACCACATTCGAAGGGAACGTCAACGCCAAAATCAAATTTAACCCGCTGCCCGAGCAGATCTTCATAAAAAGCACGCGAGATGGCGATATCTGCAACAGTGATCAGCACGCCCGAATACTTCACCATGCTAGTCTCCTTGTTTTGTGATCTTGCGGCCGACGGCAATCCAGCGGCCTTCATTGTCTTCAAAGATGAACTCGAGATTGGAGTAATCGGTGACTGCCAGTTCGCGTACGATCTTCACGCCCTTCTGGCGCAGTTCTTCCTGCAGCGCTTCCTGGTCGTTGGTGATGAAGTATGCGTCCTCGCCGTAACCGTGGACGATGTGGTTGGGCACGATCTTCGCCAGTGCCGACTTCGTCAGCACGATCTCGATATTGTCGCGGTACAGACAGACGTGGGGTTCAGTCACATCCAGATAGCGCACAGCCCTGAAGCCAATGTTCTCATAGAATTTCGTTGTTTCTTCGATGCTACTGGAAGGGAAAATCTGCAGCAGGTCAACAAATTGTCCGCTCATGGAACCTCTTAAAGTTGGTATGAGCCAATTATACAGAATTCATGGAAAATTCTGTTAAGACGGGTTTTTTTATCATAAAGTACGGGATTTACAATTCTGCAAGAATTCATGAAAAACACAAATCTGATGGTTACAATACTTTTAACAAATAATTGTTCCGCTTTCATGGAGACATTATGAAATCCATCTCCCGCATCTTGCTTATCTTCTCGCTGCTGACCGTAATGATCGGTTCGCTGTTCACCTCGGCTGTACCTGTCCAAGCCAGTGCCGGCGGACAGCGCATCAAGATCACTGCCTGTCAGGCCGTCAAACTGGTGATCAAGGGCACCGCCATGGACGGGACGGCCGTGAAGTATACCCTCACCAAAGATGCCTCCGATTGCGGCACCAACAAAATCACCAAGTACTACTTTACTGACACCGTGAAGGTGACAGCGTATTATTACGTCTCTTCCGAATACCCCGCTTTCAAGGGGCAAACCGTTTCAACTACCATTTCTGCCGCGGAACAGTTGAGCGATTATGCCCTTGTCACGGTAACTCAACCCAGCAAACGCACCTGGATGATCTGGCGCGCCTCCACCTGGGTGACCGACAACGTGGCCTACAGTTCCACTTCGCGGCACGATGGTTACCGTCAGGACTGCTCCGGCTTCGTTTCGTTCGTATGGCAGCTCACCAAGCCGGGTACTTCACCCAGCGGCTTAACGAAATCCGCCTACCAGATCGACTTCAGCAAATTGAAACCCGGCGACGCCTTAATCTCGTCTTCACACGCCATGATCTTCGTGCAATGGGTCGACCAGAGTGCCGGCACCTTCATTGCCTACGAGGAAGAGGACACCGGTTATGGTACCGTTCAGCGTACCCTCACGCTCAATACCAAAACCGGCGTCATCAAGCAGAGCTCGTACTATACCTATTCGGGCACGTATAAAGCTTATCGGTTGAACGGGCTGTAAGCTCAGGATTTGTGTAACCCCAAGTTACTTTGATGTTGCAAAAAAACACCCTCGCGGGTGTTTTTTCTTTCTCTGGTAAAAAGGGCGGCTTCAAGTTGAAAAAAAGTTGGGATTAATTGTCATGTTTGAAGAACAATTGGCTGAATCTGATTAATTGCACTTGCTCCAGTAATTACGTTTTTTTGTCTGGAACAATCGTGGAAATAAACTCATTCGGTCTTTTCAATCATGACCAGGATTTGGCCGTAGTTGTCATCCAGAACAGAATCGTCCAGCCGGATGGATAACGGATATCCCTCACCAGTTACCTCATAGGTGTAGGTGTGATCCTTGCGGTACTGCGCGACCACCGGTACGGCAAGCGAGTAGGTCACTCCTCCGTTGGTGCTGAACATAATCCGACTGATCGTTTCACCCTTCTCGAAATCTGCTTGGCACGGACCATAAAATGGCCGGGCAAAATGATAGCAAGCGTCCGCGCCGATTGGACCATTGGCCTTTCCAGGGGACGGAAACATCGGAAGTGGTTCCGCGTTGCCGCGGATACAAACGCCTGGGTCGGTCCATTGCGCGGGTACCCACAGACTGTACGTGCCCGCCAGGGTGACACGATACTTTTGCCCTACGAATAGCTTGATTAGCGACGAAGCGTTTTGCTTGTCGGTATCATAAAAGAATTGATCATCGGGCAGCAGGAGCCAGTAATTTTTTGCATCCCCCTCCGCGGTCCAACCTTCCAGATCGTCCAGACTGCGGATGAGCCACCAGGCATAGCCGTCAGCGCAGCGCGGACCGTCAGCGACCCAGATGATTTGCCCCGGTTTGAGTCTGCCGATCTGTTCGCCACCCAAGCCGGGATCTTTGCGCACGTCGCTGTAGAGAGGCGGGTTACTGCTCACCTGAGCATAGACCTTCTCTTTGATTGTAATCGCTGGCGCGCCAGGGCAAGCCGCGATCGAGGTGGCGGTAGGTGTGGCTGTAAGTGTAAGAGTAAAGGTGGGGCTCGGAGTATGGGTATCCACCGGCCGCCCCAGGACGAAGGTCGAGGTCGGTTCCGGTTTGGCGGTGTGTGAGGGGGTAGCACGGACACAACCATTTATCAACATCGCGGCGAAAATCACAAGACATAAGGTAGTACGATTAATCTTGTTCATTTTCAGGCTCCTCGAACTCAGCCTTTATCGAGCTGTAATTCGTTCCCCTGCTGAGAATGATTGATCTTTTGTTTGTTATATTAATTATATATACTAAAAGAGCTATTTTGATGATTCTTGTAAACCACTTAACTTCGTTTCAGGCGCGATTCGGGTAACATTAAACCCTCGTCTATTCTCTGCTGGGCTGCGGAGTATCGAGGAGTGAAGTGAATTAGGCTCCTCTGTTCCCTGCGCTACGCTCCGGCCTCTCTCACAAAGAACGTTCGGGGACGCACAGATCGCGGAATGACTCGGAGCAGGGTGATGGCTCCTCTGTCCCCTCGCGAAATCGGCTCGGGGACGACTCGGGGTAATATGGAACCCTCGTCGACTCCTTCGCTGCGCTCCGGAGTACCGAGGAGTGAGGAAGTTTTAAAAAATAAACTGGCCTTAAGGCCAGTTTATTTTTTAGGCTCCTCGTCGAAGACTCGAACTTCGAACCTAGCGGTTAACAGCCGCCCGCTCTGCCGATTGAGCTAACGAGGAACGTGTCCACTATTATAATGCAAGCGTCAAAAGTGTCAAGCGAGAAAAGAATCAGAGAACCGAGAATGGAGAGTCGAGAATCGTTCTTGATTATTGAGATTTATTAGCGTTCATTCGCTAACATTAGGAAAATTAGCGGAGATAATTCGTGGATAACCCGCTCTTGCATTAAAGGCCAAGTATCAGTCGTAGTGCGGCAATCACTGCCATCCCCACCAGCACGGTGAGGAACATGCTGCGGCTCTTCCAGGCGGTGACCCCGGCGGGCAGCGCCGCCCACAGATAAAGATTGTTCCAGTGAAGGTTGATCGTGCCGTCGCTCACCAGCAGCGAGGGAACCAGCAGCGCGGCCAGCACCGCCACCGGCACGTAACGCAGCCAGGCCACCAAAAAAGGCGGCAGCTCGCGTCCGCGCAGGAACCAGGCCGGCAGCAGACGAGGCAGGTAGGTGACCAGGCTCATACCCAACAGGGTCAGCATCACCGTCGTTCGGTACATGTCTCCACTCCCGCTCCCACCGTCGCCGCGATTAAGGTTGCCAGGAGCACATTCCACTGCGTTACCCCCACCAGCCAGATCACGATCGAAAGAACACCTGCCACAACGGCCACAAGCAAATAACGCCCACCCTTGATCTGCAGGATCAACAGCGCGATGAACATGGCTGGTAGCGCGTAGTCCAGCGCGAAAGGCTTTACGTCAGTGATCAATCCTCCAGCCAGCGTGCCCAGTAAAGTGCCCACTACCCACGAGAGCTGGCAGATGAAGTTGATGCCCAGGGTGGGTCCGGGCTGGTTCTCACCGTGCTCGAAGCGCAAACTGTGCACCCCAAAGCTCTCGTCGGTCAATTCGAACGCAAAGGCAGCCACCTCCACCTTGCGCCAGTTCTTCATGTGCGGCGCCAGCGAAGCGGACATCAGCAGGTGGCGTAGATTGACGATGAAAGTGGTGGCCACGATCGAGAACGGGTTGATCCCTGCCTCGAACAGGCTCACCGCCATTAACTGCGCCGAGCCGGCGTACACGATCACCGACATCGCTACCGCTTCGAAGACGCTTAGTCCGGCATTGACCGCCAACACACCAAAGGCGAACCCGATCGGTAGGTAACCCATCACCACCGGAAGAGCCGGGGTGAGAATCTGCATGATTCTGTGTGGTGGTCTTGTCTCTTTCATGAATTAACCTGATTAAATAAAGACTGATTATATACCAGAGAAAAAACTTAACCACTAATTTCGCTAATTATTGCGAATTTAACTTATTGGGTTTTATTCGGATTAATTCGCGTAATTTGCGGATATATTATTACGAAATTCGAAGTAATAATGAAAAAAGTCTATTGACTCACACGGCGGGCTGTGCTATCCTACGGACACGAATTCGTAAACCTTTCATGAAAGGATTTATAAAATGACCCACAAGATTACCGATGATTGCATCAGCTGCGGTGCATGCGAGCCCGAGTGCCCCGAAGCCGCCATCACTGCCGGTGCCGACAAATACGTGATCGATCCCGACAAATGCAAAGACTGTGGTGCCTGCGCTGACGTCTGTCCGACTGGCGCTGCCCAACCCGCATAGGGATGATCAATACGTGAAAAAGGCAGCCGCAAGGCTGTCTTTTTTGCTGCTTTAAGCGCGAATGTTATAATCTTTTAGACACCAAATTTGAGGAGATCACATGAAGAAGTTTATCGCAGTGGCTGGGAATATCGGCGTAGGAAAGTCAACTCTGGTGGAAATGATCAGTGATCGCCTCGAGTGTCAGCCTTTTTACGAACCGGTTACCGAGAATCCCTACATTTCGGACTTCTACAAGAATATGCCCGCCTGGAGTTTCCAGTCGCAGATATTCTTCCTCACCCACCGGCTGCGAATCCATCACGAGTTGCTGCACGTGCAGGGCTCGGTCATCCAGGACCGCAGTATCTACGAGGATGCTGAGGTCTTTGCCCGCAATCTCTACGTGCAGGGCAACATGGCCGACCGCGACTACAACACCTACCGTTCGCTCTACCTCACCCTGGCAGAGACACTGCCGCCGCCTGACCTCGTTATATACCTGCGGGCTTCAGTGCCCACCCTGCTCAAACGCATCGCCCTGCGTAACCGCGATTACGAACAATCTATTGCCCCAGCATACCTCGAAAACCTCAACGGCTTATACGATAGCTGGATCGACCACTTCACCCTGTGTCCCATCCTCACCGTCCCCGCTGATGACCTTGATTTCGTGGCGCATCCTCACCACCTGGATCTGATCGCTTCCAAGGTTAAGGAAAAATTAACCGGCAAGGAAGTGGTGATCTTCAAAAAAGAAGAAATCCCGGATGATTAAAAGTGAACTGGGCAGAAGAAAATTCTTCTGCCCTTTTTGTTATCTTGTTTTCTTATCTCTACTTAGGATCGATTATCAACTTGATGGCTGTTCGCACTTTCTCATCGATCTCTACATCAACAAATTCCGGGGTACACATGATTTCAATGCCATCTTCAGATAAGTACCCCCTGGCCAATACCAGGGCTTTCACTGCCTGGTTGACTGCACCGGCACCGATGGCTTGCACTTCAGCATGCTTATGCTCACGCATCACACCTGCTATTGCCCCTGCAACGGCTGCAGTCCTTGAGTTCGCTTTTACCTTGATGACGTCCATTGTTCCTCTCCCATTAATGAATGACGTTAAGTAACAATTAGGGGCGTAATTCAGTAAATCTTATGTAAATTGTACAAAATTCCAAGGGTAGTTTCAATCATCTGTAAAAACTCATCAAACCAAGTTTCCCACATTAAAGAAATCGTGGATTGGCTGGTTAATTAACTTATTTATATAGTTAGTTAATCAGTATCGTAGAAGTTGTAGTGGCTGTGGAAATGTGGATAAAACGAACCTTAAAGAATAGACCAGCGTCAAATTGCCCATTTTGAACTTGAGGTTAAATCTTCCTATTCGGTACCCGTTAAAAAATCAGTTCTGAAACCGGTGTGGATAATTTGTGCGGCGCAGTTAGATCGCTCGATAATCCCAAAAAATGCAAGATTCGAAGCCGATCTATCCCAGTTCGATTCGAGAAATGGGTCAAATTCTCCACAAAAAAAGGATTTGATGGATGGATTTCTCCACCAAAATCTGGTTTTATCCACAATTTATTCCCGTTTATCCACATCCCCCGCGGATGAAAAACTAACCGTTTTCAGCGTGCCAGGCTTCGATGACGCCTTCCACGCTCTCGAGAAGTTCGTCCAGTGGCTGGACCCGATCGCGTAGTCCGCGGCTGTCGAGGCCGAGCGTCTTGATGAAGGCTTGCCAATTCTTGTAGTGTTCCTCTGATTTTGGCAGGACGGCAGCCATTGTCGTCCAGGTGCGCAGCACGACCCACAACGCGGCAGCGGGATGATCTTCAGAAAACACATCGGCGGCCTTTTCATAATAATTACGCCGGGTTGGAATCACATCCAATGGCGCTTCTTTGATCGTTTTCAGGGCGTCGAATGAGTTCAACCATTGCGGGATCCACAGAGCCCAGTTTTCTTCGGTAAAGGCGTCGTTGGTGTAAAGTGAAATAAAACTCGAGGTCAACTCGGGGAGGTTCATCTCTTCCGCGCGGCTGGGAAGTTCCAGTACCAGACGCCGCGTGGTCAGTGGAGGGCCGCTAAAGCATGCAATGGCGTTCACTGTGTCGCTCAACGCTTCCAGGTAGGACTCGGTTCGTTTTAACCCCTGAGGTATCGTTTCATCGGAAATCTGCTGCCAGGTCTGGCGCGCGCGTATGGCAAAGGAATTGACGCGATCAAACAGGAAGTTCGGTTTCCAGAACGCGCCGGTCACGCTTGCGCGGGTGAAGTCAAACCAGTGGGTTGGGTCGCGCAGTGCCAGCGGGCTTTCATCGAAGGAACCGCCGATCCAGGGGTCCAGGCGCAATTTGCGTGTGTCTTCAAAATGCGATTGGGGCAGGTGGGTGATGTCAAAATGCACGTCGGCGTTCACCCGTAAAATCTCACGGGAGGGTTCAATATCTTTATCGTGGACACAAACCAGATCAATATCTGTCACTCCGCCCAGGAAGGCTCCTTCGCGTAGCAGCGAACCGACCAGGTAGACGCAGACCAGACTTCTATCTTTGGCTGCGAATTTTGTAGCGTTATCGCGAGCGAGCGAGAGTAAAAGGTCACGGGTAATGCGCATGGTACCCCTTCCTGGTTAAAGCAATTGCGGCTGGAATGGAGCGAGCTGTAAAGCTTCACGGATGCGGTTGAGAATGGTCTGAAAGTCTTCAGGGTTGCCGACGAAATCCATATCGTTCGAATCGATAATGAGCACGGGGGTATTGTGATCTGTGCCCAGGTAATATTCTTCGTACGACTGGTTAAGTTGGTCGATGTAAGCGCGTTCCATGTTGCGTTCGTAGGAGCGATCGCGCATGGCGATGCGTTTCATCAATGTGTCCGTGCTGGCGCGCAGGTAGACCACCAGGTCTGGCTTTGAGATCTTCTCGGCCAGGGCTTCCTGCACGCGGTAATACATTTCCAATTCATCGCCGCTCAGGTTGATGCGGGCGAATAGGGCGTCCTTCTCAAAGGTGTAATCCGCAATGAGCGCCTTGGCTTCGGTCAGCCGTTCGCTGATGTTGCGGCGCTGCTGATGGTAACGGCTGAGCAGGAAGAATATCTGCGTCTGGAAGGCGTAACGCTGGCGGTCGGAGTAGAAGTCGCTCAAAAAGGGATTCTCTTCGAAAACTTCCAGCACCAATTCGGCGTCGAAATTCGCCTGAAGCATGCGTGCCAGAGTGGTTTTGCCAACACCGATAACACCTTCGATCGCAAAGTACATGAAACGCTCCAATGGGGGATGTTTTCTACAAGAATAAAATATACCATAGATTGCAAAATCGACTGATGTAGACGAAACAGCAGCCGGGATTTTCCAGCTGCAAAAAAATTTTTTCCAAACTTGCGCTTACTTTTTGGTGCAATGATGCAACCCTGAAGGATCAGGCACCCACTGGCACGCATCGTACTTCTCGCAGGCACGCTGATCAAGGAGCTTCGAACAATCGATCTTGGGCGGTTTGGTGGGGGTGATCGACGGGATCAGGGTTGGGGTGATGGTGATATCCGGCACCGGCAGCATCGGTACTCCCGAAAGGTCGTCATCTGTTCCACCTGTGTCGGATTTGACCCAGCAATGAGTTTGTTCGTTCAACTCGATGAAGAGCCAGGAACCGTCATCATTAATCCCGAGGATCGGGTAGGTTTGCCCCGGCGCGGTGATGCCAAGCGAGCTCCAGAAGGAATTTGTTCCTTCCCGGCAATTGGCTGGCTTCTGAGCGGTAAAGATGGGTATCACGGCCGGCTCGCCCACAACAAACCGGCACACCGGTGAATCGGTCGGGCCATGGGTCTCGTCACCCACCCAGGATGCGGTCATGGTCCAAATGCCAGGCAGGGTGGGTGTGAAATTATCTGCGTATTCACCATTGGCGTTGGTCTGCGTGTTCAATGAGATGATGTCGCCTGTGGGTGGGGTATAAGTCAGCCCAATCGTGTCCGAGATCTTGGGATCGAGCGCGCCTGTCACCCGCACTGCCTCACCGAGGGCGATGGATTGATTGGCGATCGAACAACTCAGGCTGGAGGGATCGACCACCCGGGCATCAAAATCGGTGCAGGCGATGGGAGAGGTCGTGTCCCCGCTCAGGCTGGCGATCACACACATCTTCACCCGGCACGAATCTCCGGGTTTGGCTCCCTCGGCGGGAATTCCAGTGACGTTGAATTGGATGTTCTGCCCGGGTTTCAATACCCCGCTGGCAGGTACGATCGACAGATCCCATCCCTCACAAGTTTCGCCATCTGGACCTGGTATCTCCTGCGCGATGAAGGGAATGTCGTTCAAACATGCCGGGTCCAGAGTGACCCCCATGCCGTTATAACCGGGCTGATCGGCCAGGATGATGGTTTCCTGACCATAAACATGGTTGTTCGTTTCATAGGCGATGTTATTGAATGTGTTGATCTCACCGGCTACCGGTTCGATCTCCACCTCGATCTCGACAGGCGCGCTTGAGGTGGTCTTGAAGTGTTCGTTGAAGCTGAACGATTGTCCGGGCTTCAATTCGGGCAGGTTATATGTGCCAATCAGAATGGGTAGGGAGAAACTGTGGATACTTAGACCTTCGTCTTCGGTGCCGCAATTCGAGCCTTTAACCGAGAGATTGATCTCCTGACGGATATAGACGTTTATCCGGACATTCTTGGCGGGAGCATCCCCGCCGTTATGGATCATGTAATGCACGAAGTTGTAATTGGTTAAAGAGATCGGGTCGCCCAGGTTCTCCGGGACATCGACCGACCCATAGATCGTGCTGGCTTTATAGATCTTTTCATACGGGGGGTAGACCTCGGTGCCATTGGCGTTGATGTCGTTCCATATGTCGATCGAACGATACGCATCGTAACCGCCGTCACCCGGAGTAGACGATTGGGAGATATACACATCCGGCAGGGGGATCATATTCCGTTCCGCCTTGACCGTGCACCTGGTGTCGCCCGGTTGAGATATATTGATGATCGTTATGTGGTATTTAGAGTTGTAATAAGTTTCCCCCGGCTGCAGCAACGCGTAGGGATTGGGTTCGTTCGTTAATACCTCAGATACCGTTCCTGCCAGTGCAAAATCGATATAAGGATTGCTGAAAGTAACGAGCACTCCTTGTTCAGGGATCGTCTCATCACCGTTAATAGGCATCCTGCATTCCGCCATGATTCCGATGAAGGAACTCACTCCTGTATTTTGCCCTGAGGCAGGATCGGGCAAGTTGTCCGGCTCGAACAGATCAGAAATCGAGGGATGAAAGATAGGGATCAGCAGTGCGTTATTCCCCATGGTCTCCACCGGATCAAGCACGGTGGTGATCGCGCAAGTGCCGCTGTCGCAGGGCATTTTTGTGGTGTTCTTATCCCAACTCAACCATCGTCGGTCAAGTTTTGTCCAGGCACCGAAATGATGGAAATCCCAGTCAGCATCCATCAAATCCCAGGTTCCCATCCCCGTATAACTATCGTAATACTGATCGACAGCGCCGATCTGGTGTGCCAGTTCATGGCTGACAAGAGTGATGAGTTCAGCGTCAGAAACATCTTCAGCGGCGTCTGAGACAATCATCGGAATGTAACCAGATTCCTGCGAATCGGGTACGTTCAGGTTATCTTTTTTGAAATTGACCGGAAAAGCATAAAATGGGGTGGGTTTGTTGACCGCAAACGTTTGTCCAGCTCGTCCCTGGATGCCATAGATCACCAGGATCCTTTCGTAGTCAAATACTTTATCTCCCAGTTCTGTATAAGCAATATTAACAGCCTCCTGTTTCACGCTGGGATTTTCGTGATTGTATTCAGCCAATGTGTGCGCGGAAGCCCACCAACCATTGGGGCGGGAACTGGCCAACAACTGAAAATCGAAGTAAACCTGCCCAAAAGTGGCCTTTTGATAATATCCATTGACGCCTTTGTCTAAAATGGACACATACTCACTGGCGGAGTGCCTGGGCTCGTTCATAAGTGCCTGGTTGGTTGGGCCAAAAAAACCGGCACACTCTGCCGGATCCGGACAATCGTCAGTAAAATCGACAAATTGAATAAAAACGACCAGAACAGTCACTGGTGTGCCCGAATACTTGTTATTAGGGGTGCATGCATTCAAGGCGGAGATTATGAGAGTGATGAAAATAAAAATGGAAAAAATTTTGCGTAACGGATCAGCGATTCTGGTGGACATAAACACCTCCATATAAATACGCGGCCCATTGATATATTCATCATACAGAATGCAAAATTGGATATCAACAAAAAAATGGGTCACAGCAATCTCACTGTGACCCAACGAACAACTAACGAAAGCCTTGCTACTTTGTGATTTTTTCGAGCTGGTCGACCAGGCCCTTGATCACGTCAAACCCACCCTGCCAGAACTCAGGCTTACTCACGTCAATGCCGGCCTCACTTAGTACCTGCATCGGGGCTTCGGAGCCGCCCGCGGAAAGCAGTTTGATGTATCTCGGCTTGAACGATTCGCCTTCCTTCTTGAACTGCTTGTAGAGGGCGAAGACCAGTAATTGACCGAAGGCGTAGGCATACACGTAGAAGGGGGTATTGTAAATATGCGGGATGGAAACCCATTCCCACTTAAACTCGTCGCTGATTTCCACCGCGTTGCCGAATTGCACTTTAAGGTTCTTCAGGTAAGCATCGCAAAGTTCATCCACCGAGGCGCCGTCGATCACCATCTGATGCGCCTGTTTCTCGAACAAGGCGAAGAAGATCTGGCGCTGGATGGTGGCATAGGCATCGTCCATCTGACGGAAGAGCAGGTCACGTTTGACGCTTTCATCCGTTTCTTCGGCCAGCAGGCGGTCTACCAGCATCATTTCGCCGAAGGTCGATGCGGTCTCTGCCAGAGGCAGGCAGGCGTGCTGAGTGAAGATGGTGTGTCCTTCAGCCAGCATTGAGTGGATGGCGTGACCCAGTTCGTGGGCCATCGTTGAGACGTCATCTGATTTTCCCTGGTAATTGAGCAGCACCCACGGTGTGAGTTTGGGACCAATCGTGGCGCAGAAGGCGCCGCTTTCTTTGCCCTTGCGCACTTCTGAATCCAGATGATCTTCATCCAACACGCGTTTGGCCAGGGTTTCGAAGCGCGGATCAAACTCGCGGAATGAGGCAAAGACTTTTTCGGTAGCTTTGTCGAATTCAAACCGCTTGTCCGATTTGGCGATGGGGGCGTATACATCGTAGCGGCGCAGTTTCTTCATACCCAATAATTTGGCTTTGAGCTTGAAGAAACGTTGGAAGATATCGGTATTCTTTTCGGACACTTTGAGCAGGGTGTCGATCACTTCGTCGGGCAGGTCGTTGGACAGGTTGCGCGCGGAGATGGGTGACTTGAAGTGGCGCATTTCCACGTTCTCGTTGCGCCAGTCGCGCACAAGAGTCTGGTACATCTGTCCCAGGATGGGACCGTCGTTGCCATAGACCCTGTAGAGTTCCTGGTAGGCAGCGGCGCGTAGGTCGGGGTCGCCTTCACGTACATACATCATCAATTCGCCGCGGGTCATTTCTTTTTCCTCGCCGTCCACCTTGACTTTGAAAGTGTAGCGGTTGGTGATGGAGTTGTAGAGCGTGACAAGGGCGTTGTTGCCGGTGACGTTCTTGGTATTGATAATCTTCTCTTCGGGCTCAGTCAGGGTATGTGGCTTGAAATGGCGCATTTCTTCGAGCCAGTATCGGTAATCGCCGCTGTCTTTCATCAGCTTGGCTGCAATCTCATCGGATAAGTCTTTCCACCACAACCCGAAGAACAGGGCGCGATTCTCAATCTCGGCCATGGTCTGTTGCGTTCGTGCCACCAGGGTCAGTGCGGTTTGATCCTGAGTGTTTTCGGTGAACAACAGTTCGGCGTAACCGCTCAAGCGGTTGGCCAATTCGTAGATCTCTCCCAACGCTTTGACGATAGACATGAAGTCAGTTTGGCTGATCGAAGGAGAGAGTTTGGCGCGTACCTTCTCAAACTCACTAACTTTCTTATCCAGGTCCTTGAAATCCTTCTTCATTTGCGGACCGTCGGTCGCCGGATATAGATCTGCCAGGCTCCAGCGTTTTTGTGTGTATCCTTTACTCTTTTGTGCCATGAAACACCTCGTTATTAGAATGATCCTCATTAACAAGAACAAGAGGATTATACAGGAGATATCAATCGATTTTTTTGATCTCGGCCAGCAGATTGTCGTAAACCAGTGGGTTGGATCCAATGAGCGCGTACGGTGGAGTCATGAAATCGGGATTGCCATCAATATCAGTGACCACGCCGCCGGCTTCTTGCACCAGCAGGGCGGCTGCGGCGATGTCCCAGGCGTGGATAGAGAGCTCAAAGTAGGCGTCCATGCGTCCGCAGGCCACGTAGCACAGGTCCAGGGCAGCCGAACCCAGTCGGCGCACTCCCTGGGTGATGGTGGTCATTTGGGTGAACAGGCGCTGTCCGCGCTTGTAGGTCGGGCTCTCGCGGTCATACGGGAAGCCGGTGACCAGCAGGCATTGGATCAATTCGGGGGTTTGCGAGACCGAGATTTTTTTGCCATTGAGGAAGGCGCCCTTACCGCGTTCGGCGCTGAAGCACTCATCCTGGGTCGGGTCGTAGACCACACCCAGTTGCAGTTGTCCGTTGTGTTGGTAGGCGATGGATACGGAGTAAATGGGCAGGCGGTGGGCGTAATTGACCGTGCCGTCGAGTGGATCGATGATCCATCGGCTGGAAATGTCACCTTCCAGCTTGCCGCTTTCTTCGGTCAGGATGGCGTGATCCGGATAGCATCGCCGGATCTCGCCGAGCAGGTAGTCTTCCGAGGCTTTGTCGGCTTCGGTGACCACGTCCACGGCGCCTTTGTAGCCGATGGTGTGTTCATCGTAGAACTTCGCGCGGATGATCTTGCCGGCTTCCTTTGCCCAGGAGATGACTTGTTCGAGGGTGGGTTGGGTGGGTTCAGTCATGTTCAGCGTTCTCCATTATATTCAGCGATTAGTTGGGTGAAAAAGTCGTCCAGGAATTCGCGGCGGGCTTTGGCCAGCTCACGCGCGGTCTGGGTGAAGAGGCGGGTCTCAACCTTGCGCAGCTTGAAGAGATATTCGTGATAGGCGCTGTGTGATTCGCCAGGTATCTCTTTACCGGTCTCGATAAACTGCCGCGAGGGTTCAGCGTAGGCGGGGGTACCAGCCAGCGCGGCATAGACCACGGCGCGGACGGCGCCAATGGCGCCCAGTACGTCCAGTTTATCAGCGTCGAACAGGCATTTTGCTTCGATGGTGGCCGGGGGTTCGCGGTCGTCACGGTAGCGGTGGGCGCGGATGCAATGCTTGACCGCGTCAATGCGCGCCTGATCCCAGCTTTCAGCGGCGAGGATCTTCTGCGCGAATTCCGCCGAGCGCAGGTGGTGCTCCAGGCGAGTCTCGCTTCCGGGGGTCGTCCCTTCGGCATCGTGCAGCAGCGCCGCGGCGTGCACGATCTCCAGGTCAGCGCCTTCGATGCGCGCCAGCCGGTCAGACAAGCGGTAGACCCGTTCGATGTGCGAAAAATCGTGCACCGGGTCGGTGTCGACGTACCAATTTCTGGCTTCTTCGAGTGTGAGCATGGAAAACCCTTAAGAGCTTAACCGCTAATTACGCTAATTTTCACGAACAAAACCTAAAAAGAATTATTGGGAGAATTAGTAATAATTAGATAAATTAGCGGTAAAGAACACCTTTCTTAATAACAGATTTCACCAGGTTGCCGCCGAAACGATAGGCGAGGTGGCGGTAATCGGGCACTGACAGGATGATCAGGTCGGCCTGTTTGCCGGGTTCGATCGAGCCGACGCGATCAGCGCGCCGGATGGCGGCCGCAGCGTTGATGGTGGCGGCCGCGACCGCTTGCGCCGGGGTCAACTTGAGATAGCGGCAAGCCAGCGCGATGACGAACTGCGTGCTCTCGCACCAGGCTGTACCGGGATTGATGTCAGAGGCAATAGCCAGCAGTCCGTTCGCGGCGATGATCTCCTTGGCCGGGGAATATTCCGGCTGAGCCAATCCAAAGGGAGTGCACGGCAGCGAGACGGCTACTGTATCCGTGGTAGCCAGCGCGCGGATGTCCGCGCTCGATGTTTTGACCAGGTGGTCCGCCGATGCGGCACCCAGTTCAGCGGCCAGGGTCGCCCCACCCAGGTTGGCGAACTCGTCCACGTGCAGCTTCAACGGGAACCCCAATTCCTTCGCGGCGGTGAGGATGCGACGCGTCTGCGCCAGGTTGAAGGCGCCGTCCTCGCAGAAAACGTCCACGAAGGGCAGCGGGCGGGAACCGGCGTGCTGCGGCCACCAATCCTTTAACTTTGGGAGCATCTCGGCAGCGACAAGCTCGGTGTATTCGTCCTCGCGGCCTTTGTATTCAGGAGCGATGGCGTGCGCGCCGAGGAAGGTGGGCGCCAGTTCGAGCGGACCTTCGTCGTCCAGTCGCAGCAGTACTTCCAGTTGGGCAAGCTCCGCGTTGATCTCCAGCCCGTAACCGCTCTTGGCTTCGGCGGTGGTGGTGCCGTGGTGGAAAAGCGCTTCAGCGCGGGTTTTGGTTTGCCGGTATAACTCGTCAGGCGAGGCTTCGCGTGTGGCCTTCACTGTGGAAGCAATACCGCCGCCCGCGGCCATGATCTCCATGTAGGTCTTCCCCTGCAGGCGCATTTCGAATTCAGCGGCGCGATCCCCGGCCCAGACCAGGTGGGTATGCGGGTCGACGAAGCCCGGCAGCACGGCCAAGCCCCCGGCATCCAGGCGCTCTTCGTCGGGATATTTGCGGAGCAACTCGTCACTGGTGCCGGTCTCGAGAATCTCCCCGCTGCGGATCAACACTGCACCGCGATTGATGATGCCCAGGCGGCCAAGATCGGCGCCGTGCTGCGGTCCGCCGGCCAGGGTGAGCAATTGGGAACTGTTGACGATCAGCATGGGGTCCTCCGCTGCAGCAGGTGAAGTGCAGGTGAGGGTATTATAGCGCAGTGAGCTTTCGCCTGCTACTTATTCGACTTTACTCCCGTCAATGCCAAACCAGCCAAAAATATAAAAACAATCGCAGCGACGCAGTTGGCCCAGAAGCCAATCGCGAAGAGGAAGGGGCCTGCCAGGGTACCGAACATGCGCCCCAGCGACAGGGCGGTCTTGTTCACGCCCATCATGGTGGCGCGCGCCTCGGGCACCAGGTCGGTCATCAACGGTTGCGCGGCCACGAAGGCGAACTCGAAGCCGAGATAGAACAGGAAAAGTCCGATCAGCGCCCCCACCTGCGATTTCCCGATGAACGGCAGTGCACCCGCTACAACCGCGATGAAACCAAAACCCAGCCAGATACTGCGCTTGCGGCCGATGCGGTCTGAGAGCACGCCGCCGAGCGATTCACCTGAAAGCTCCGAGATGCCGATAAGCACTGAGGCGGCTCCCAGCGCGGCCAGCTTAAGTCCGAAAGACACTTCCAGCCACACGCCGAAAACCAGGTTGATGGCTTCGTTGGCAGCCACCATTAGCAGGCTCATCATCAGCGCCGCGCGAGCGCTGGGTGATTGTAGCACCACCTTTATGTTCGCCAGCATGCCGTTCGACGAATTGGAAGGTGGCTTCTGATTGGGGATCAGCCAGGCGATGAGCGCCATGGAGAGTCCGCCGAGCACTGCCAGCATTGGAAAGGGTGCATTCCAACCGTATTTATCCATCACCACCCCCACCAGTGGCATGCCGATGATGAATGCCAGCGCCCAACCCCATTCCACCATCGCCAGGGCCAATCCCAGGCGGCTTTCGCGCACGTTATCGCCCAGGTAGGCTTCCATGGAAGAGACGTATACGTACATACCCAGGAAGGCCAGGTTGACGGAGATAAAGAAAGAGGTAAATGTAGGCCATAAGATGAAGAGCAGGCAGGAAGCTGTGAACATGCCCAGGCCGATTAGCAGGCTCAGTTTGCGCCCACGCCGGTCCGCGATGGGGGTGATAAATGGAGAAAGCGCGCCCGTGGCAGAACGTACCGAAAGCACCATTGAGATCGAGGTCAGGTTCACACCCAGACCAGTGGCGAAGGTGTTCAAAAAGGGGTAGATCATGCGGGTGGAGATATTGACCACCATACGCACGGCTGAAAACAGGGCGACTTGTAGGCGCAATGGGTGACGAAGTCTGGGTGTGGTTTCTGGCATAGGATTATATCCGTCGATCTTGTTTGCTGCTAATAAAAAACCCCTCCAGTTCGTTTCTGAGGAGGGGAGAATTGGTATCCCGTAAAATCCTATTCAATGGTTCGCTGCGGACGTTCTGGCAGACTGTTGAAATAGATAACCAGGTTGGTATAGGCGGCAACGCGTCCGGCACGCACTAAAAGCTCAAGTTCTTCGTTGAGCACATGGTGGCTGAATTCTTTCTCTGTGACCTTAACGAAATCACCCGTGCGCACGTCCTGATAAAGGCCATCACCCCAATCGATGACGATATTTCCATCTTTAAGAACGATCACCCACTGGCGGTTGATTGGTGTACCGGCTGACATATACGCCTCTCTTTACATGTATATGGTAATTCTATGATGAATAAGAGCGATAAGTCTGTGCGATTATTTGGCAAACGTGGCAAAGGTGGTTTTCCGCAGCTTCTCGATCAGTTCCGCCTGCGTGCCACACCACAGATCGTGGATGGGACATTCTTCAGAGAACGGGCAGCCTTCAGGGGAAAGGGTGCATTCGTTTAGAGCGATTGGACCATCGATAGCTTCCACTACTTCCAGCACAGTGATGTCTTTCGGATCACGCGCCAGGGTGACGCCGCCGCGTGCTCCGCGCGAAGTGTGGATCAGTCCGGCGATCGAAAGCTGGGAAATAATTTTTGCCAGGAATGACGGGGGAATCTTTTTAGAGTCAGCGATCTGGCTGGTGGCTGCCCGGTGGGCGGGTTCTAATTTTGCCAAATACAGCATTGCCCTCAATGCGTAGTCGGCTTGACGTGTGATCTGCATAAAACGTACCTCTGTTTGGACAATTTAGGTATTAATACCTTATTTATCTCATATTTTCTTTTTTTTCGCAATAGGTAAACTTGCCAACTTACAGGTTTCTAACCGAGATGGCAGTCTAGAAGGTCATCCGCTAGTATAATTCAAGTATGAGCCGATTTAAATTCACCTCCCCTGTCACCATCCGTTATAGCGACCTGGACCCGCAGTGGCACGTCAATAACGGCCGCTTTTTGGCCTACTGCGAGACCGCCCGTCTGCAGTACATCCGCAAGCTCGGACTCTTCGATGGCAAGGATTTCAACGCCCTGCCATTCATCGTGGCCGATGTGCACGTGTGCTACAAGGAACCGATCGAACCCCTGGACGAAGTGGTCGTTTCGATGGGTGTGACGAAGATCGGCAACAAGAGTGTGATCATGGAGTATGAAGTGACCACGCCTGACGGTTCCCGCCTGTTCGCCACCGCTGAGACGGTAATGGTGGCTTATGACTATCACACCAAGAAATCAGTTCCCGTTAGCCCTGAACTGCGCAAAATCATCGGCGACTTCGAGGGAAAAAACTTTTCAGGAGAATGAAATGGCGCTTCCTAATGTAGATGATAAAGCCCTGGTCAGCTTCTTGGCTGATCTGTTGAACACCCCCAGCCCCACCGGGTTGGCTGAGCCGGCAATCGCTTTCACCGAGAAGGCATTTACCGCAATTAATGGCGTTAAGACGCATCGGACCTATAAGGGCGCGCTGGTGGCAAGCTGGGATGGCGAAAAGAATGACGCTCCCCGTGCCCTCACCGCTCACGCTGACACCCTGGGCGCCATGGTCAAGGAGATTAAGGAGAGTGGGCGCCTTTCGCTCACCCAGATTGGCGGCTACGCCTGGAACTCCATCGAGACCGAGGGGTGCTATGTGATCACTCGCAAGGGCGATAAAATCCGTGGCAGCATTCTACTCACCAAAGCCTCGTCGCACGTCTTTGGCAGCGAGGTGGGGAAAACGGAACGCTCCGGCGACAACATGGAAGTGCGCCTGGATGCCGTGGTCAAATCAGCGGATGATGTACGCAAGCTGGGTATCGAAGTGGGCGATTTTGTTGCCCTCGACCCGCGCGTGGAGCTGGTCAACGGCTTCGTGCGCTCGCGCCACCTGGACGATAAAGCCTGTGTGGCCTGCATCCTGGCAGCGGTCAAGGAGATTGCTGCCGCAGGGTTGAAGCCAAAACAGACCGTCCATATCCTCATCAGTAACTATGAAGAGGTCGGGCACGGCGCGGCAGCCGGCATTCCTGCGGATGTGCATGAACTGGTGGCAGTGGATATGGCCGCGGTTGGCACCGGCCAGAACTCTGACGAGTTCCATACTACCCTCTGTGTCAAAGATTCGGGCGGTCCTTATCACAACGGTCTGAGTAATCACCTGCGCGATTTGGCTGAAGCCAATGGCATTGACTACAAAGTGGACATCTATCCCTATTACGGCTCCGACGGCGAAGCCTTGTGGCGCGCCGGCGGTAACGCTGCGGTGGCTCTCATCGGTCCAGGCATCGACGCCTCGCACAGCTACGAGCGCACCCACGTAGATGCGCTCATCGCCACCACCCGCTGGATCATGGCCTATTTATTGAGTTAAAGTTTTATCCACGAATTCCACTAATTCTCGTGAATGGTTTTTACTTAGTGTAATTCGTATCATTAGTGGACTCAATTCGCGTCATTCGCGGATGAGAGGAAATTTCGCTCAAAAACTGGTAAAATCGAATCAAACCTGACCATTTTGGTCAGTATCGAACTGTCTCTATATTCGGGCAGTTCAGGAGGATAATTTTTTGGCAGGCATGGAACGATTTACCCAGCGCGCGCGCAAGGTGTTGACGCTGGCTCACGAAGAAGCTGAACGATTGCGTCAGCCTTATATCAATACCGAGCACATCTTATTGGGCTTGATCATGGAAGATGGTGGAGTGGCCGGGCGCGCCTTACGCGACCTGGGTCTGGAAACCGATCGCGTCCGCGAGACGGTGGAACATTTGAGTGGTTACGGCTTACAGGAATCTGGCATCATCGAGCTCTCGACCGGTGCCCAGCAGGTGCTTGAATTCGCCATCGAAGATGCCCGTATGCTCGGACATCAATTTATCGGTACCGAACACCTTTTACTTGGACTCACCCGCGTCACTGAGGGCATGGCTCTGGAAGTGTTGAAGAAACTCGGCGTCACCCCCGAACAGGTACGCCGTCAAACCCGCCGCATCATGCAGGAGAACAGTAACCTTCCGGCCACAGCCGGTGGCGCTCCGCAGCCGCGCAAGGAAGACAAGAAGGAAGCCAAGACTCCTCTCGTTGACCAGCTCGCCGTGGACCTCACCACCCTGGCTGAGGAAGGCAAGCTGGACCCCGTCATCGGGCGACAGAAAGAGATCGAACGCGTCATTCAGATCCTGGCGAGGCGCAACAAGAACAACCCCGCTCTCATCGGTGAACCCGGGGTAGGCAAGACCGCCATCGTCGAGGGGCTGGCGCAGCGCATCACCGAGGGCGACGTCCCCGCGCCGCTGATTGGCAAACGTGTCCTCCAGCTTGACGTGGGTTCACTTGTGGCTGGTACCATGTACCGCGGCCAGTTCGAGGAACGCCTCAAGCGCGTCATCGATGAGTTGAAAGCCTCGAAAGCCATCCTCTTCATTGATGAGCTGCACATGCTCGTCGGCGCCGGTTCGGCCGGGTCATCGGTTGACGCCGCCAACATCCTCAAGCCCGCCCTGTCTCGCGGCGAGCTGCAGGTGATCGGCGCCACCACTCTGGAAGAATACCGCAAACACATCGAATCCGACGCGGCGCTCGAACGCCGTTTCCAACCCATCCTGGTGGTCGAACCCACCGTGGATGAAGCCATCCAGATCCTCAAGGGCATCCGCAAGGCCTACGAAGAACATCACCGCCTCATCATCTCAGACGAGGCACTGGAATCCGCTGTTCATCTTTCCTCGCGTTATGTCACCGAGCGCTTCCTGCCCGACAAGGCCATCGACCTGATCGACGAAGCCTCGTCGCGCGTGCGCATGTACAAGAGTCCGGCCGCCCAGACCTTCAAAGACCTGATGACCCAGCTCAAGGATGTGCGCGCCAACCGCACCGTCGCCGTTGAAACCGGACGGAACGACGATGCTCAGGAACTGACAAATAAAGAAGCCTCGCTTGAGGCTCAGCTTGAAAAACTGCGCACCGGATGGGACAGGTCCACCAGCCCGGTGGTCACCGCCAACGACATCGCCGAACTGGTCTCCATGTGGACGGGAGTGCCCGTCATGCAACTGGCCACCGAGGAATCGGAGCGCCTGCTGCACATGGAAGACGAACTCCGTAAATCTATTGTCGGCCAGGACGAGGCTATCCAGACCATCTCCAAGGCCGTGCGCCGTGGCCGCGCGGGGTTGAAAGATCCGCGCCGCCCGATCGGCTCGTTCATGTTCCTCGGACCCACCGGTGTGGGCAAGACCGCGCTCACCAAGGCGTTGGCGCAATTCCTCTTTGGAAGTGAAGACGCGCTGCTGCAGATCGACATGTCCGAGTTCATGGAACGGCACAACGTCAGCCGTCTGGTCGGCGCCCCTCCGGGATACGTTGGTTTTGATGAAGCCGGACAGCTCACCGAGGCCATCCGCCGTCGCCCGTACTCGATCGTTGTCTTTGACGAGATCGAAAAAGCCCACCCCGAGGCGCATAACATTCTCCTGCAGATCATGGAGGAGGGTCAACTTACCGACGCCCGCGGCCACAAAGTCGATTTCCGCAACTGCATCATTGTCATGACCTCCAACATTGGCGCCGAGATGATCCGCCGCCAGGGCAACCTGGGTTTCGACCTCAACCGGGATGAGAAGGAAAAGGAAAAGAACGATTACGAAGACATGCGAAAGAAGCTGCTCGAATCGCTGCGCAAGGTCTTCCGTCCCGAGTTCATCAACCGCCTGGACGGCGTCATCGTCTTCCACCCGCTCAATCAGGAGCACCTGCGCAACATCATCACCCTCGAGCTCGACAAGGTGGCTCAGCGTATGGCCGACCACAACATCCAGCTCCATGCCTCCCCGGCAGCCCTGGATCAATTGGTCGCCGAAGGCTACGACCCTGAGATGGGTGCCCGTCCGCTGCGCCGTATCATCCAGGACAAAGTGGAAGATCATCTTTCCGATGCCGTGCTCTCGCACGAATTCTGCGACGGCGACTCGGTCATCGTTGATGTTGATAAGGAGAAGAACCTGGTGTTGAAGCGTGAAAAGAAGAAAAGGCCGGCGCTCCCCAAGCCGGAACCTGAAAAAGAAGTGCAGGCAACTTCCTAATAAGAATGGCCAGATGGCGGTTGAACCAACCGCCATTTTGTTTTCTATAGATTGTATAATTTTTTCTAAATTGGATAATATTTTTCCAAATGAAGGCAAAATTTGTGCATTGATTTGAGAGATAAGAATAAATATGTCAAAATAAGTTATTCCGTGTCCTTTAGATGGCACCTGCCGTGAGGCAATGGAGTTCTATAAATCCGCCCTGGGTGGATAATTGCACCTCATGGCGCTGAAAGATACCCCGGTCGCTGCCCAATTCCCGCCTGAAGCCGCCAACCTTCTGATGCACATTTAACTACGCAATGGCGCCATCGCCAATTTTGATGCCCTTTCCAAAGGCGGCAAAGTCGACTAGACTGCGCGAAAGGAATTCTGGGGCGATATTTACGGCCAGCTCACCGACAAGTTCGGTCTGCAGTGGATGATGAACTTTCATCCTGCGAGATAAAGAACTTAACCGCGAATTTTCCGAATTTTGACTAATTTCCGCTAATAACCCAGAAAAGGGTTAATTAGCGGAATTTGTATACATTAGCGTCATTAGCGGTAACCGAAAGAACTTAACCGCGAAATTTCCTAATTATTGCTAATGAAGGCTAATAGGTTCTATATAAAGGGTTTATTAGTGTCATTCGCCAAAATTAGCATCATTAGCGGTTAAGATTTTCTCTTCAATTTCCAGCAACTCCACAGGCGGCGTGAACTCACCCAGGATTGACTGCCAGCCAAACAACTGGCTGTAAACAGTGGTCAGGTCATGCGCTTGCAAGGGTTGGATATCCATCTCCGCCAGCAATATCAGCAACTCAGTTTCCATCTGCTGTGAGCGCTTGTAAAGCGCCAGAAGCGCGCCGGCGGAATCGTCCGCCGCGACGCGGTTGATCGAGATCTTGCCGCAACCTGAGCAGTGGTGGATGATCATCAGTTCGCCCTGGGCGGTGTTACCGTACTTCTTGCCGGTGTGCTTCACGGTCAGCCCGATCGGCTGCATGCGCGCGCCGCAGGTAGCCTTGCGGTCACCCGCCTTGTTCAGGTCGACATGTTTTGACCACAGGCAATTGGGGCAGTGGTTACGGTTGTTCACGCCTGAGAGCTCATGTTCGGCGCTGACCATCAGGGAGCAGTTCAAACATCTGAACCGCGATTCATCTTGTTTTCGACTGTTTGTTTCTTCGTGCCACTTCTCTTTATGGACACGGTATTTTTTTTCAAAAGGCGCGGAATCATTAAGATTCCAGTGCCGGGAATTTCGGTTACTCATTGGGACCTCAAAGAAAAAGCCAGCCGCGGGAATCCCGTGGCTGGCTGCATAGATCAAACTCAGTCGATAAGACAATCAAATAATGAAGCTAGATATTACACATTCAAACATTGGTCATGTCTTTAAATGCAAACCACGGGGCAGAGTGTCGCACCCGTGGTGGATAAGCGTTAAAGGCAAAGCCTGGCGTCTACTCCTACGGATGCACCCTGCGAACGTTTCTGCTTACAATGACCAAAGCTGTAATAACCAAAAAGCTCTCCTAAAAATAACTATGCCCAAATTTACCATGAGTCTCTTAAAATTGTCAATCATTGCCAGTGAGTAGAATTGTAATTTCACGAAGAAATATGTAATAATGCTTAAATACTGAACAAGGAGCATCCATGATCCCCATTGGCGATGATAATTCCACCAGGCGGACTGTTCCCCTGGTTACTTACATGTTGATTCTGGTCAACCTGGCGGTATTTTGGATGGAGCAGGTTCGGGGAGATCAATTCATCTACACCTGGTCATTCACGCCATCCCTGTTCCTTTCAAATCCGGGTGTGTATTGGGTGACCATTTTCACTTCGATGTTCCTGCACGGTGGTTGGATGCACATCATCGGGAACATGCTTTTCTTGTGGATCTTTGGTGATAATGTCGAGGACCGCATGGGTCATCTCAATTTCCTGATCTTTTACCTGCTCTGCGGTCTGGCAGCGACGATGGCACAACTTTTCACCACATCATCTTCCAACCTCTCTGTTCCCAACCTGGGCGCCTCGGGGGCCATCGCTGGGGTATTGGCCTCGTACCTGGTGATGTTCCCGCGTCAACGCGTGCGCGTACTGATGGGGGTTTGGGTCATCCCCATGTCGGCTTTCCTGGTGATCGGTCTGTGGTTTGGTTTGCAGGTCTTGTATGTGATGGGGAATGCCGCAGACGGAGTGGCTTACATGGCGCATGTAGGAGGTTTTATTGCCGGTTTCGTGCTCACCTTCTTTTTCCGCAAGCGTGAAGGCCCTCCACAATTGCCTTACAATTCTAGCTGGCAATAGAATTGTCTATCCACTTATCCTGAAATGGAGGTAGTTGTCTGAGAAATTCGATCGTGGAAGATACAAAGCTCAACAATTTTTCTATTGTATTTCGTCATATTTTTTTAGTAAAATTATCGGAACACATTCGGGATGACAACCGGCCTTTTTGTCAGGATTCAGCAGACGTAGTTTACCGATCCAGCACTACCTGTTCTGTTATTTATTCGTGAGGAGAATGCTATGACAGGTCTGGAAGATACTCTGGCGGTGATTCTTGGAGGTGGAAGGGGGAGCAGGTTGTATCCACTGACAAAACAACGTTCAAAACCGGCAGTCCCAATGGCCGGGAAGTACCGATTGATCGATATTCCAATCAGTAATTGCATTAATTCGGGGATATACCGTATCGCGGTTCTTACCCAATTCAATTCCATCTCGTTGCACCGGCATATTGCGCGTACCTATAACTTCGACGCTTTCCATTCCGGCTGGGTGCAGATTTGGGCTGCCGAGCAGACAATGTCGAGTACCGATTGGTACCAGGGTACCGCGGACGCTGTCCGCAAACAGCTACTTCAGATTCGTACCGCACGAGCCAAGTACGTGCTCATCCTCGCTGGCGATCATCTCTACCGGATGGATTTCGCCAAAATGTTTGAGTTCCACGTCCAAAATAACGCGGATATTACCCTGGCCGTCCTTCCGGCCACCATGGCCGATGGCGAACGTTTTGGGATTCTCAAACGCAATAAGGATATGCGTCTGTCGAATTTTGCTGAAAAACCGAAAGATAAGGAGGTACTGCAAGATTTCGTCAGTCGCGATGACCCAAAAAAACCGTTATTGGCATCAGCGGGTATCTACTTATTCAAGGCTGATGTACTCGCAGAAATACTTGAATCCACCGATGTGGATGATTTTGGCGGAGAAGTGATCCCCGCAGCCATTCACACCCATAATGTTTATGGATACGATTTTGAGGGATTCTGGGAAGATATCGGGACGATCCGTTCATTTTATGAAACCAACCTGGCACTGGCTCGTCCAAACCCTCCTTTTGATTTCTTTGATCCAGAACGACCAATCTTCTCGCGGCCGCGCTACCTGCCCGGTTCGACGATCAATCACAGTATGCTTGAAAACGTGCTCCTGGCTGAGGGATGCTGCATCGACAAAGCGGAGATCAACCACTGCGTGGTTGGATTGCGCAGCCAGATACGTTCGGGGGTGGTGTTTAAAGATTCCATCATGATGGGGTCCGATTATTATGAGAATGAGGACAACCTGGATGATGCTTCTATCCCGCTTGGATTGGGAGCCAACTGCAAGATCCAGGGTGCCATTATCGATAAGAATGCGCGTATAGGCGCCGGCACGGTGATCAAACCTTTCCCACCCGGCACCGAACTTGAGGGAGACCGTTGGATGGTCAGAGACGGGATCGTGGTGATCCCCAAAAATACCTTGCTTCCTCCCAACACTAAAATTGCTCCTTAGGTATACCTGTTTTGTTGTTTTCAATGGTTAAATGACGCACAATTAATTTCAAGGAGAAGTTCGATGGCAAGCAACAAGAAACCAGCTCCGGCACTGCCCGCGAAGCCGGAAATATTGTGGCATACGATGGAAGCCCATGAGGTTGTCCAAAAATTGGATTGTCAGATTGATAAAGGGCTAACCTCGGAATTGGCTGCACAACGTTTGATTGAATTCGGACCCAACCAACTGGCTGAAAAACCTCGTGCCTCTTTTTTGGCATTGGTCTTTGATCAATTAAAGAGTTTTGTGATCATCCTTTTGGTGGTGGCATCGATTATTTCCGCAATCCTGGGTGAATGGGTGGACGCCTGCGTGATTATGGCAATTGTGATTTTGAATGCCGTATTGGGTGTCATTCAGGAATCGCGCGCTGAAGAAGCACTGGCAGCCTTAAAGAAAATGGCCGCTCCCGATTCACAGGTACTGCGTGGTGGAAAACGGATCACTGTTCGATCCACCCAACTAGTGCCCGGTGATATTGTGTTCCTGGAAGCCGGCAACTTCATCCCCGCGGATCTGCGCTTGATCGAATCGATGAACTTGCGCATTGACGAAGCCGCGCTTACCGGAGAATCGGTTTCAGTGCAGAAGAATGCTCTGGCTCACGTGGAGGCAGAAAGCGGTCTGGGCGACCGCAAGAACATCGCTTTCCGCGGCACCGTAGTTACCTATGGCCGTGGCAAAGGCATCGTTGTTGAAACTGGCATGAACACGCAGCTTGGCAAGATCGCTGAATTGCTCTCGGCAGTTGAAAACGAACAAACCCCGCTGCAAAAGGCGCTCGACAAACTCGGAAAAACCCTGGGATGGGCTTGTCTGGTCGTCTGTGCCATTGTTTTTGTCACCGGTTTGATCGAAGGTGGTGATCCTCTCAGGCTATTCATGATTGCGGTTAGCCTGGCGATTGCCGCCGTACCCGAAGGACTGCCGGCTATAGTGACTATCAGCCTGGCACTGGGCATGCAGGAAATGATCCAGCGCCACGCGCTCATCCGCCGCCTCTCGTCAGTGGAAACGCTTGGCTCCACCACGGTTATCTGTTCGGATAAGACCGGTACCCTCACACAGAACGAAATGACCGTCACCCGTGTTTGGGTGGACGGCAACAGCGTCTCAGTCACCGGCCAGGGGTATACTCCCGAAGGCGACTTCCTGGTCGAAGGTCAGAAGGTAGACCTCGATAAATATCCAGGCATTCGCACAGCACTGTGGGTGGGCGCTTTGAACAACGATGCCCTCCTTGAAAAAACCGAATCCGAGGATGGAACACTGGATTACAAAATGGTTGGCGATCCCACCGAAGGCTCGATCCTTGTGGCTGCACTGAAAGCTGGTGGTTTTGCCTCAGCCTTGAACAAAGCATATCCGCGAGTGGAAGAAGTCCCATTCGATTCGGAACGCAAACGGATGATCACCATCCACTCAATCGATGACCCAACGAAAGCGGATATCTCTCCATTTGTCGATGAGACACACAAAGATCGCCATGTGATCGCAATCAAAGGCGCGCCCGATATGGTGCTCAACCTTTGCACCTCCTACCAGCCAATCGATGATGGCGACGCTAAACCGATGGACAAGATCGCCCGCGACCGTGTGTTGGCAGCCAACGATGCCATGACCAAAGACGCCCTGCGCGTGCTCGGCGTGGCGTATCGATTAGTGGACGACCTACCGGCAGACATCTCCCCGGATGAACTTGAAAAAGACATGATCTTTGTTGGCTTGATTGGCATGATCGACCCGGCTCGCCAGGAAGTGAAACCAGCGTTGCAGACCGCAGCTAGGGCGGGTATCCGCACAATCATGATCACTGGCGATTATCCCAACACTGCCCGTGCCATCGCTGAAAGTATTGGCCTGTTGCGTCCGCATCACAAGGTGATGTCTGGATCTGAACTCGATGAGATTGATGACAAGACGCTCAAAAAAGAGGTGGAAGTCACCGATGTGTTCGCCCGGGTTTCACCGGAACATAAAATGCGTATCGTCGATGCCCTCAAGGAGAACGGCGAGGTTGTGGCCATGACCGGCGACGGCGTCAACGACGCACCGGCCATCAAACGCGCTGATATCGGCGTCTCGATGGGGATCACCGGCACTGATGTGGCCAAAGAAACCGCCGACATGGTGCTCACAGATGACAACTACGTCAGTATCGTCTCCGCAGTCGAGCAGGGACGTATCATCTACTCCAACATCCGAAAATTTGTTTATTACCTCATCTCCTGCAACATGGGTGAGATCTTCATTATCTTCCTGCCCACCGCCTTCGGACGTTTGCTCGTGAACTGGATTCCAGGGCTGCAGGGGCTTGGCGCTGAAGCCCTAGCACCGCTGACCGCAATTCAGTTGTTGTGGCTTAACCTGGTCACCGACGGTGCCCCGGCGCTTGCCCTCGGCACAGAAAAAGGCGATCCAGATATCATGGACCAGAAACCCCGCCCGTCAAAGGAACCGATCATTAACAAAACCATGCTGGTGGGCGTGATTACGCAAACCATCGCCATTGCCGGAGCTACCCTCTTCGCCTTCTTCAATGCCCTGCGGCTTGGTCACGACCTGCCCTATGCCGAGACCATGGCTTTTGCCACGCTGAGCATTTCAGAATTGGTTCGCGCCTTTACCGCGCGCTCTGAACGCTACCCAGTTCTGAAGATCGGTTTATTCAAGAACAAGTGGATGAACCTGGCTGTGCTCAGTTCGTTGATCATGATCCTGGCTGTGATCTACGTGCCTTTCCTGCAACCCATCTTCCAGACCGAGGCTTTGGGTCTGGCTGAATGGGAACTCATCCTACCACTGCTACTCGTCCCCTCGATTGTGGCAGAGTTGACCAAGGTGATTCAGAGCACGGTCGCCAGAAGAAGAAAGTAACACCACGTTTCATAAAATCCGCTGGAAGATATCCGGCGGATTTTTTCGTCCTGTGATCATTATTGGTTTTTCAATCGGCCTTTATTGAATACGGGAAGATCATCTTCATTTGGTTTTCTGAGCAGGTCGAATACTTTATCGTTCGGGCGCATAGTCGCCATAGGGAAGAAGGTCATGCGGTGCAGTGGTGTGGCACCCAGTTCCTTCAACGCGGACTGATGGACATGGGTTCCGTACCCCTTATGTTTGGCAAAGCCAAAGCCCGGGAATTTCAGATCAAGATCGCGCATCCACTCGTCACGGGTATGCTTGGCCAGGATCGAAGCTGCCGCTATGCTCAAACTGCGCTGGTCGCCTTTGATGAGCGCGGTCTGCGGCAGGTCGGTGTCTGGCAGGAACAGAGCATCGATGAGCAGGTGTTTGGGGGTATGCTTCAAACTATCCAAGGCGCGCTGCATGGCAAGCCTGGTTGCCGGCACAATACCATAGCAGTCGATTTCGTTGTTGCTACTGAATCCACAGCTCCAATCAAGTGCGTGGTATTCGATGACCAGGGTGAGTTCAGCACGGCGTTCCGGGCTTAATTGCTTTGAATCCCGCACACCCTCCAGTGCATTCAAGACCTTTTCATCATTGGGGAGGATCACTGCCGCGGCAGCCACTGGTCCAGCCCAGCAACCCCGTCCGGCTTCGTCAAGTCCGGCTACCAGGTTCACCCCCTGCGCCCACAGCGCGGATTCGAAGGTGAGGTTGGGCGCGGGTAGGATGAGCGCCGGATCAATGCGGCCGGGCATAATCTCCGCGGCGCAGCTTACGGCGGATGAGCAGGAGGTCCAGGGCCATACGTATCGAGTCGCGCAGCACGTGTACCTTGCTACCCTGGTGATAATACCAGTGGATCGGTACCTCGGTCACCTTCATTTTCATCTGACGGGCGATGGCCAGTATCTCTACATCAAAGGTCCAACCGGGGATGGTCATTTTAGGGAATAGGATCTCCGCGGCTTTAGCGGTGAAGCACTTGAAACCACATTGTGTGTCGTTGAGGTCCGGTAGCACCAAAAACTGGACCAGACCGTTGAAGACGCGTCCGATCAGGTGGCGGTAAAGCGGTTCATCGTAGCGGACGGCACCCTTAGCCTCACGGGAGGCGATGGCGATATCGTATCCGCTTTGCCGCGGTGGTAGGAAGTGCGCGATCTCCTCAATGGGCATGGAAAGGTCCACGTCACAGACGAAACGATAGTCACCCTTCGCTTCGAGCATGCCGCGTTGCACGGCCAGACCCTTGCCGGGGGTATCTGAATGCAGCACCCTGACGTAAGGGTGACTGGACGCGAAATCGGACGCAATCTGCAGGGTATTGTCGGTGCTGGCGTTTTCAACGACCAATATTTCGGCGGGAAAACCCTGGTTTTTGATGAATGAATCCGCTGAGGTTAGCGCCGCAAGCAGGCGGTTCTCCTCGTTGTGGGCGGGAAAGATGATTGAAAGAGTGGGGTTCGCGTTTTGGGTACCGGCCATACGATTATTATAAATGGGAATCCTTGAACAATGGTTTAATGATTGATAATTATTTAGTCGTTTCTATAAAAAGTGGAATTTCATTATATTAATCTCCGCTAAGGGTCACATTGATAGCCCTCTGACCACGTGGTAGAATCACGGTGGAGTAAATTGCCTCCTGCCCGAGCGGCAGTGAGATATATCTGGAGGTAGCTATGGAACAGACAACTGGTTCATTCGAAGTCAAGAAAGGCCTGGCTCAAATGTTGAAAGGCGGCGTGATCATGGATGTGGTCAACGTCGAGCATGCCAAGATCGCCGAAGATGCCGGCGCCTGCGCTGTGATGGCGCTCGAACGCGTCCCTGCTGATATCCGAGCTGATGGCGGCGTGGCCCGCATGAGCGACCCTGAAATGATCCAGAAGATCATGGACGCGGTCAGCATCCCCGTGATGGCCAAGTGCCGCATCGGTCACTTTGTCGAAGCCCAGATTCTCGAAGCCATCGGTGTGGATTACATCGATGAATCCGAAGTGCTTACCCCCGCGGATGAGGCTCATCACATCAACAAACACGATTTCAAAGTGCCGTTCGTGTGCGGCTGCCGTAACCTGGGCGAAGCCCTGCGCCGCGTCGGCGAAGGCGCTGCCATGATCCGCACGAAGGGTGAAGCCGGCACCGGCGATGTTGTCGAAGCCGTACGCCATGCCCGTTCCGTGCTGGGCGAGATCCGCAAGCTGCAGAACATGCCCGAAGAAGAAGTGATGGCCTTCGCCAAAGAGATCGGCGCTCCATACGAGTTGCTGATGGAAACCCGTAAACTGGGCCGTCTGCCTGTGGTCAATTTTGCCGCCGGTGGCATTGCCACTCCAGCCGACGCTGCCCTGATGATGCAGTTGGGTGTTGATGGCGTCTTTGTTGGCTCCGGCATCTTCAAGTCTGGTGATCCAGCCAAACGCGCCTCCGCCATCGTCAAAGCCACCACCCACTACCAGGATGCCAAGATCCTGGCTGAGGTCAGCCGTAACCTGGGCGGACCGATGGTCGGTCGCTCCGTCTCCAGCCTCCCCGAAGAGGAAAAACTCGCCACGCGAGGTTGGTAAGCCCTATGAAGATCGGCGTCCTGGCATTACAGGGAGACTTCGCGGAACACCAGGTTATGCTCGAAACCCTCGGAGCTGAGGTGGCGCAGGTGCGCCTGGCCAGCCATCTGGAAGACCTGAACGGTTTGATCATCCCCGGCGGCGAGTCCACCACGATTGGTAAACTCGCCACTGATTTCGGTTTGATGGAGCCTTTACGCGAGTTTGGACGGAAGCACGCCATTTGGGGCACCTGCGCCGGAGCCATCTTCCTCTCGAAGGACGCGCGCCGTAAGCAGCCCCTGCTGGAGTTGATGGACATCGTTGTCGAACGAAACGCTTTCGGACGCCAGGTGGACAGCTTTGAGGTTGACCTGAAGATTCCGGTCATTGCCGGTAAGACCTCAGAGGATCCTTACCACGCTGTGTTTATCCGCGCCCCGTTGATCGAGAGCGTGGGGACGGGTGTGGAGATCCTTTCGACGCTTGATGATGGACGCATCGTCGCTGCCCGCCAGGGTAAGTTGCTGGCAACGTCATTCCATCCGGAATTAACCCGCGATGATCGCTTCCACCGATACTTTTTGGAGATGTCGCGATAAATGTTCGACCGTTAGCCTGGTACGACCTGCCACAACTGGCAATGTACCGCAGCCGAGTTTCCAGCTTCAATCACGCCCAACTTCTCACCCATGGAAACCCCATCGGTTTTACGGCCATCACCACACGCCTAAATGACGCCGCCACTGGCAGCGTGGAAGCCGTCTGCAGCGGGGAAGAGCAAACGCTCATCGCCCAGGCCGAGCACTCGCTGGGCGACCGTTCTGCCCGTCTGAATTTCATCACCCCTGAACCCTTTGAAGATCACCCTGGCCTGATGGCGCTCCTCGACTTCATGTGCATCCGCACTGGTGAGATGGGGGCGGCCAGCCTGTTGGCTGAGGTGCGCGAATCGAGTCAACTGCTTGAGACCTTCCGCCGTAGCGGATTCAACATTTGCGGATGGGAGACCATCTGGCGCTTCCCAATGGGATTCGCGGTGGAACATGTTGATGGGACCGAAAATGGATGGGCGAAAACTTCTCTCAAGGAAGAGGCTGCGGTGCATTCGCTTTACAGCACATTGGTGCCGCCGATCTTGCAGACCGTGGAACCTTACCAGAGCGACATTGACCATACCCTGGTTTACCGGCAGGGTGGCGATATCCTGGCATGCGTGATGAGTGTGATCGGTCCTCGAGGAATTTACCTGAAGCCGGTCATCCATCCGTCGTTGAGCGATCCCAGCGGAATGTTGGTTGAACTGGTAGGTCTGTTCGGCTCAACGGGTAAACCGGTTTATCTGCAGATGCGTTCCTATCAGGCCTGGATGACCACGTTTTTGGAAGACATGAAGGCCGAATCAACCACCCATTTTGCATTAATGTCGCACCGTCTGGCCATCCCCCAGTACGCCACCGAGGAACAGCCGGAACTGGTCGTGAAGCACAGACGGATTCAGGCTACCTCTCCGATCGTTCAGAAGAATTCGCAAATTGGTCAGTAGCCAAGAATCAAATTTAGTCAGATAATAAAGGTAGTATGACACAAAAGAGAATTACAGATGACCTGCATGCGCTGATGGCCGTGCTTCCTTCGCGTATTGTCGAAGCGTTGACCGAAGCCAACAACAGCGATAACCTGCTCGAGATCGTGCTTGATCTCGGACGTTTGCCCATAGCCCGTTTCGTGGACAAGGAACTGGCGTTAAGCGACAAAGAAGTGGAGCGCGCCGATATCGACTACGTGGTTTCACGTATCGGTGAATTTGACGCCGACAACCGCGCCGGTCTGGAGCGTACCCTCCACCGCATTTCCGCTATCCGCAATCGCCACAGCACCATCGTCGGGCTCACCTGCCGGGTGGGCCGTGCCGTTTATGGCACCATCGACATCATCCAGGACCTGGTCGAATCGGGGAAAAGTATATTATTGCTCGGCAAGCCGGGTATAGGCAAGACCACCATGCTGCGTGAATCGGCGCGTATTCTGGCTGAGAGCAAACGCGTCATCATTGTCGATACCTCCAACGAGATCGGTGGTGACGGCGACGTGCCGCACCCCGCGGTGGGCAAGGCGCGCCGTATGCAGGTGGCGACCCCATCATTGCAGCACGAGGTGATGATCGAGGCTGTGGAGAATCACAATCCCGAAGTCATCGTCATTGACGAGATCGGTCGCGAGCTTGAAGCCTTAGCCGCTCGCACGATTGCCGAACGCGGGGTGCAGTTGGTGGCAACAGCGCACGGACGTACACTCGAAAATCTGCTGCTCAACCCCACCCTGTCTGACCTGGTGGGCGGTATTGAATCCGTGACACTTTCAGATGAAGAAGCTCGCCGCCGCGGTACCCAGAAGACCGTGCTTGAACGGCGATCCCCGCCAACCTTTGATGTACTGATCGAATTGCAGGAGCGCGACCGTCTGGTGGTGCATCCAGACGTGGCCGCCGCGGTCGATACGCTGGTACGCGGCTATCCCATCCAGCCGGAGATTCGCTCACGCGACGCCAACGACGAAATCCACATCGAAAAGGCTGCCAAGGTACCTGCAGCCAACCGGTCTTCCTCGCAAGGCACCCGCCGCAGCTATGCCAATGGTTTTGAAGAACAAACGCTGAATGAGCAACAGAGCTATCCACCGCGTCGTACAACATCTTCCCGTTACGAGCGGGTGGTCTCTGAAACAAATGAACACAACTCGCCGTTGGGGTCGAGGCGCACGCTACGTATCTATCCTTACGGCGTAGCCCGCAACCGTCTGGAACAATCTGCGCATCACCTTGGCGTACCGATACAGGTGTGCAAGAACGTGGATGAAGCCGATGTTGTTATCACCCTGCGCACCTATTACCGTTCGCGCCAGGAACCCATCGTGGACGCTGAGTCACGCGGAATACCCATCTTCGTGTTGCGCGCCAACACCATCAACCAGATGGAACAATCCCTGGCAGAGATGTTCAACCTGCCCCAGGATAGCATGAGCGCCAATTATGAATCCATCACCAATCAGACGGAATCAGCTATCCAGGCTGTGCTCAATGGTCAACGCTGGGTGGACCTGCCCCCAGCTGCGGCCAATGTGAGGCGCATCCAACACGAAATGGCGCGCCAGGCTGAACTGGTGTCGCAATCTTACGGTAAAGAACCCAATCGCAGAGTACGTATCTTCCGCGAGTAAACGAGGACGGTATGTTCATCACAATCGAAGGCCCCGATGGCAGTGGCAAGTCCATGCAAATCCCTCCCCTGGCGGAGTATCTCCGCAAGCAGGGTTATGAAGTGCTGACCACCCGTGAACCCGGCGGCACCTCTATTGGCGACCAGATCCGTCAGGTGATCATGAAACTCGGCAACACCTCGATGGACCCCCGCACAGAAATCCTGCTCTTTTGCGCTGCCCGCGCCCAGATCGTCTCTGAGGTGCTCCTCCCCAACCTAGAACGCGGTGTGATCGTCATCAGCGACCGTTACGCCGATTCCACTCTGGCCTACCAGGGATACGGGCACGGCCTTGATTTGGATGTGCTGCGGCAGATCCTCAAGTTCGCCACCCGGGACCTTCGACCCGACCTGACACTGCTACTCGACATTGATGCCGAAGAGGGGTTGCGCCGGCGTCAGAACAGTGGCGGCGAGTGGAATCGCCTCGATGCCTACAACCTTGCCTTCCACCAGCGTGTACACGCGGGTTACCACGAGCTGGTCCGGCTGGAACCGGAGCGTTGGGTGGTGGTGGATGGAAAACAGCCTCCCGATAATGTGCAAATCGAACTGCAGAAGATCGTTTTGCAGCGGATCGTCGAATTTAGTAAAAAATAAGTTGTGAGAGGAAACTGACATGCGTAAATCCATATTCGCAGTTTTGCTGATCGCTTCATTGATGCTTGGAGCCTGCGCGCCGGCTGCCCCCACAGTTGGCACGGTAACGCTTCCCACTGCCACATTGCCGATCTTTCCAACCGCGACGATTGACCTCACACCTTCGATGACGCCTACCATCACACCCACCTCTGAACCCACCATCATGATTCCCAAGAGTGCGCCGGCCACCTGTTCCGCCAAACCGATCATTCCCACCCCCGATCCCTCAGCGCAAAGTTACCTGCCCGAGGTCACCTCAAATGATTGGATTCTCGGACCGGATGATGCCTTGGTGACGATCGTCGAATATGGCGATTTTCAAGACCAGAACAGCGCCAAACTCTCCGTTATGTTGAATGAGTTGCTGGCCAAATATCCAACCGAAGTCCGCTTGGTCTTTCGCCATTTCCCACTGCCTGAGCAATATGACAAAGACACCCTTGCTGCCCAAGCTGCCGAAGCCGCTGGACTGCAGGGAAAGTTCTGGCAGTATCACAACCTGCTCTATACCTATCAAGCCGATTGGGTTAGCCTCTCGACCGATGATTTCTCCGCCTGGGCGTACGAAAAAGCCGCCGAATTGGGTCTGGACGCCGAAAAGTTCAAGCAGGATATGGTTTCAGACGCTGTCCTTACACGCGTGGAAGACTCACGTATTGTGGCTGTGAAAATGAACAAGGTTTACACCAATTTCTATGATCCCTTCCTCTTCTTTAACGGGGCTGGAATTTCGCTGCTTTACAACCTGGACTCGCTCTCTAGTGTGATCGAATTCTACAAATTGCCCGAGCGTTCATACACAGAATGCCCGCCAATGACAGTCGATCCCACCAAAACGTACACAGCGACCCTGCATACCGAAAAAGGTGACATCGTGATGGAGCTTTATCCCGACAAGGCTCCCTGGGCGGTCAACAGCTTTGTTTTCCTGGCCCAAAATGGCTGGTACGATGGAATTGCCTTCTACCGGGTCATCACCGGCTTTGTGGCTCAAACAGGTGATCCTTCCAACTCAGGACTGGGTTCGCCGGGTTATTCATTCACCGATGAATTGGATCCCAGCTTGCATTTCGACAAGCCGGGTGTCGTGGCTATGAACAATACCGGAGCCGATTCGAACGGTTCTCAATTCTTCATCACGTATACGGCTGTTCCCAGCCTGGATGGGAAGTACACCATTTTCGGGCAGGTTATTTCGGGCATGGATGTACTCAGCAAGATGAGGCCTCGAAACCCTAGCACTGATAGTATTCTTTTGCCGCCGGATCCGATTACCTCCATCACCATCGAGGTGAAATGACTCTTCCTCCTCCGCTGCCCACACCGATGCCCCCGGGCTCACACTCAACTCCACAGGCAATGCCTCCACTTCCACCTTCGCAGATAATCCCTCCGCAGGTTTCGCGGAACTTGCCCCCACCAATCCCCTCCATACCACGGAAATCGGCAAAAAAGATCGATCATTTAAGTGTCTGGCAGCTTGTGCTGGCAGTGGTCGCTTTGGTTTGCAGCCTCGTGGTGATCGCGCTCGTTCTGCTGGCGCTTTCTGGTTATTCCGCAACAGGTCCAAGCATGATTCAGATGAATGTCGTCCTTTGGATCTTTATTCTGTTTGCCGCAACCTGTATCCCTTCGTTGCTCCTCTCCATCAAGCACCTCAAAGGGGTTGAACCAAAAGTTTTCACTTTAACGAATAATAGTCTCTTTATAGCTGGTGGCATATTGCTGCTCGAAGGCGGGTTGATCTATCTGGTCTATTGCCTGAAAATCCAATCCATCCCGGTTGCTCTGACCGGGTTGCTGGACGTTTTGGTTATCGCGTTTCCTGTGGTTGTGTGGGTGATCATCGGCGCTCACGGATTAAAGGCTCACAGCGTTCAAAGGTTGTGGGGAATCTTCAACTTGTCAGAGTTCGTCTCCACTTCCGCTGCCATGATCATTGAGATCTTCATGGCGTTACTGGTGATTTTCGCTGCTATTGGGTGGCTTGCTCAACAGACGGAGTTTGCCCCTTACTTGACGCTATTCAAAAACCAGGGCAATCTGACCAATATGCAAATACAATCATTGGTCTACGATATTCAACCATTGATCAGTACCCCCATCATCTACACGATTGTTGTGCTGGGTATGTGCCTGTTCGTCCCGATGGTGGAAGAGTTGCTCAAACCGCTCGGGGTTTGGTTCTTAATGGGAAAGAATATCACTCCTTCTGAGGGCTTCTTTGCTGGATTGCTTGGAGGCGCTGGATTTGCTTTAGTGGAAAGCCTGCTGGTGATGGGTTCGGCCAGTGACGCGTGGGTCTCCACGGTGATCGGTCGAACCGGAACAGGTCTGCTACACGTCACCACAGCCGGTATCCTCGGATGGGCTATGGCAAAGACCTGGCAGGACGGCAAATATCAACGAATTTCGTTAACCTACCTTGGAATGATCTTTCTTCATGGCGCATGGAACTTTTTTGCTGTTTTACTGGCTTTGCAAAGCGCCGTGGCCCCAATTGATTTTTCCTGGGTGCAAGCACTTTTGCCATATGTCCAGTGGGTGCTGTGCGGTCTGGCTGTTGGCATGATCGTTTTATTGACGCTGCTCAACAGGCGACTACAAAAAGATTCCAAACCGCCACGATTTCTGATCGCGCTGAATCCTCAACAAACCTCAGGGAGTTCTGAAATTCCATTCGAATGAAGGTAAGTTTTCAGTTTTTTTCACCTGCGGCTGGATATAATTAGAATTAAATCTGAATAATGAGAACTTAACAAAAAAATGGCACCCCAAAATTGAGGTGCCATTTTGATTGATTTGGAAACTAGAATATCGACTCGTGGGGATGTTTCTCGTCCACCTTTGCCAGAGCATACGAAGCGGCTCCACCAAGAATGAACATTACTGCGCATACCAGAATGGTCCAACCGGTTACACCCGAGGGGATGATGGCAGCGGTGCTGCCGATCACGATACCCAGGATGAAATGATACATAAATGGATAAGCCTTTTTAAAGAGCCAGGCCACCAGTTTTGAAAACAACAGGATGCACAACACAACGCCAATCATTAAGGGGATGATCACGCCGAAATCCAGCGACTTGATTCCGTTGGCCATGGGTTGATATAAGCCGAGATAGATCAAGAAGTTTGAAGGGCTCATGCCGGGCACGATCATACCAAGGGCGAAAATAGCGCCGCTCATGATCCAGACCAAGAAATTCGGGGTCATGGTGACACTTCCGATGGTTTCCATCCAACGCATAAAGATGAAGGTTCCGACTGCAAAAATGGCCAAAACGATCCAGTGGTAGGTTTTGCGGCCTTCTTTCCCGGCGGTTTTCCATAAGGAGGGAATCGTACCGGCGATAAAGCCGATAAACAGCCAAATAAATTGGGCGGCAAAATGTGAAAAGGCATAATCGATTACCGCTGAAAAAGCCACGACGCCGATCGCTCCACCAATCCCGACCGGCAGGAAGAAGAGAATGTTTTGGATAAATTTGTGTTTGAGATTGGCCAGGAACTTGATCAACGGTTCGTAGATGCCGAAGATCACCATCAGCACACCGCCGGAAAGCCCCGGAACAATGGCGCCAATACCAACCAGCACACCCTTAACCAAACGGATGATCCAACTTACCAGACCACCTTTTTCTTTGGTGATCGTTTCTGTATTTGACATATGAATTTCCTTATCTTTTGAGAGCGTAAAGAGCAACGAAAAATTCTATCATAATCCCGGAATTCAAGTTGAATAAGATTTTCAATTCCAATACAACAAAAATGCGATTTGCATGACAAATTCTTTCATATGCTTACCAGTTCTCTCACAATAAACCATTGTTTTCTTTGACTTTGGTTGGATCGAATTCATCACAATCAGCAAGGATTCCGCCATGTGAAAAAAAATAACATCCGGCAATAATCACGTAACTTTATTTAACCGTTGTGTTATCATAAATGGTTGTAGCAAACGGAGGTAGCATGAGCGAGAAGTCGCATAATTTACGCAGATTCATTGTCTGGTTGTTGCATGTTTTGACCGATACCCGGTTTGAAGGATTAGAAAACATTCCCGACACCGGCGGAGTGTTAATTGCAACCAACCACTTGAGCCGTATGGACATCCCCGTGCTTTTTGCCATCCCCAACCGGCCTGAAATGACTGCGCTGGTCACGACCAAATACCTCAAACACCCACTTTTACGCTGGTTCATCGTCACCGCGGAGGGTATCTGGATCGACCGCGACCGCGCTGATTTTGGCGCTTTTCGCTCTGCCATCCAAGCACTGGAAGAAGGAAAGGCTGTGGGTATCTCCCCTGAAGGCACCCGTAGCAAAGCGGGATATTTGTTGGAAGGGAAACCCGGAACCGCGCTGTTGGCTGTACGAGCCAATGTTCCCATCGTACCCGTCGCCATTACAGGAACACTTGGCTCTTTTAAGAAGGCCATTACTTTCCAAAAACCGAAAATCACCGCGAAATTTGGAAAAATGATCCCCCCTCCGGTGTTGGAGCGTGGCAGACGCGAGGAACAATTGAATCAATTGACCGAAGAGGTCATGTGCCAGATTGCAGCTTTGTTGCCCGAATCTTACCGGGGTTTTTACGCAGACCATCCGCGGCTGAAAGAAATCTTGCGCGAACAGCAATCAGGGAATTCTGCTTCATAAAGTGAATTCCATCGCTTGGGTTATAATTATGGACTGATACCATTCCGGTGATCGGTTCATTTTTATCTATGACTTCCAAAAAAATAACTCCAACTGAAAAAAAGCCACCCCGCTCCTTCTTTGGCGGGTTGCTCTGCGGTCTGCTGACCTTTGTTCTGCTGGCGGGCGTATTTGAAGGCATTTGCCGCACGGGCTGGGTGGATAATGCCCTGCCGCTGCGCTCGGTCGGCAACTACCACACCCAATTCGAGACCAAATGGTTCAAGCTCGAGGATTATGTCCGAGTCAACGGCGGCGTGGACGTCATCCTGCTGGGCAACTCCATGGTCAACACCGGCGTGGACCCCGAAGTGGTGGCGGCCAAGTACAAAGAGCTGACCGGCCAGGACGTGCGTATCTTCAACTTTGGCGTGGAGGGTCTGACCATTGCTCCCATGTCGGACCTGGCGCAGATCCTGGTGGAAAAGTATCATCCGCGCGTCATCATCCTGTACACCGAAATGCGCGATTACATCGCCGGCAACGGGGATGACGTGACCCGGAAGTTCCTCGCCAACGCGTTCATCCAGCAGCAACTGGGGAACCCCTCCATCGAGGGTTACCTGGAAAGCAACTCCGCGGCGCTGCAGCGCCTGCTGCCTTTCCGCTATGCCAGCCGCGCTGATTTTCTTGACACCTATATCCTTGACGCACGCCGTTTCAGCGAGACGACCGCGCAGGGATATGAAGCCGACCGTCAGACCGGCGAAAACATCGACACCCTGCCCAATCCCGCCGACCCAAACGATGCCAAAACCTTCGCCCTGTTCAAGAACTATACAATGGACCCCGGCCGTATTGCCGACCTGGAAAGTATCCTGGCTTATAAGCAGCAGGGAACGGTGGTCATCGTGACCGAACTGCCCACATACCCGACGTATTACGCATTTCTCGAGAATGCATCGGACCAGCAGAAATATCAGGTTGACCTTCAGCAGATCGTCGAAGCGAACGGCGGGTACCTGCTGCCCACCGTCTCATCGGACCTTATCCCCCTGGCCGACCGCGTGGACAACCACCACTTGAACTTCAAAGGCGCACCCATCTATTCAGCCCTGCTCGGTGGGCAACTGGCAGACCTTTGTACCTTGCAGCAAGTCTGCCTGCTCGCTGAAGGCTAGGTGCAGCCATGACCGTGACCTCTGCAATCTTCCTGCTCGCCGCCATCGCCGCGGCGCTTTTATGGCACTGGCTGCCTGAAAAATTGCGCAAATATTGGCTGCTGGTAGTTTCGCTTGGCTTTCTGGCCACTTGGTCGTGGAAGTTCATCCTGGTGCTGGGCGTGCTGACCCTCGTCAACTATCAACTCGGACTCTTTGCCCACCCCAAGAATCCGCGCTCGCGGCGCTGGGTGGTGGCTGGCATCGTCATCGATATCCTGGCACTCTTTGTCTTCAAATACTCCAACTTCTACCTGCCTGAAGCGCAGAAGCTGCTGGCCTCGCTCGGACTGCCGCTCAGCGACGGCTTTCAGATCCTGCTGCCGGTGGGGTTGTCTTTCCTCGTCGTGCAGTGGATCTCGTACCTGGTGGACGTGGGCAACCAGATGCTACCCCCGCAGCGCGACCTGGTCAAGTTCAGCCTGTACGCCTTCTACTTCCCCCGTCTGCTCTCCGGCCCAGTGGAACGCGCACGCGTGTTCTTCCCGCGCCTCGACAACCCGCTGAAGGTGGACCGCGCCCTCATCGAACGCAGCGTCGTGCTCATCTTCACCGGCCTGCTGCGCAAGCTGGTGTTCGCCGACCCCATGTTCAACATGATCCCGGCCAACGCCTTCACCGACCCATCCAAATACGCCGGTCAGCACCTCTTTCTCTTTCTGCTGGCTTTCGGCTTTGCCCTGTACAACGATTTCGCCGGCTATACCATGATCGTACGCGGCGTCAGCCTGTGGTTCGGCATCGAACTCACCAACAACTTCAACCTGCCCTACCTGTCGCGCAATTTCTCCGAGTTCTGGACACGCTGGCACATCAGCCTGTCCAACTGGCTGCGCGATTACATCTACTTCCCGCTCTCGTGGAAGCTGAACAAGCTCAACGCCAACCAGAAAGCCTTCTTCAACTTCGTCCTCCCGCCCATGGTGACCCTATTCGTTAGCGCCCTGTGGCACGGACTGAGTTGGAACATGCTGCTCTGGGGCGGGCTGCACGGACTGTACCTGGTGGCAGAGCGCGTCCCGTCGCTCTTCAAAACCCAGAAACCCATGCACGAGCATCCGCGCTGGCGGCAGAATTTGGGTATCGGTGCCACATTTACCTTTGCCATGCTGGCCTGGGTGCCATTCAAGACCAGCGTGTTCAACACCCTCGTCTACTGGCAGAGCATGTTCGACTGGGATAAACCCGACTTCTTCCTGCTCAAACGCGTGCTCAAGGGAAAGACCCTGCTGCTCACCTGGACGGCCTTCGACATCCCCAACCCAATCCTGTGCCTGGTGCTGGCCCTGGCCATGCTCTTTGACCTGCTGCAAAACCACAGTCGTGAAGAAACGTTCATCCAGAAATGGCCGCTCTGGGCACAGGTACTGCTGATCGTAATCCTGATGCTTGTGGTGGTTCTATCGGCTTTTACCCACCAACTTGCGCCATTTGTGTATCAAAACTTTTAGTTTCTTAAGTCTCATTGCGTCACATGGAGAAAACCTGTTTTTGGGAGCATGAATGAAACTGATTATCTCTTCCATCATTTATCTTCTTTTTTCATTGGTAGCTGTTTGGCGAATAAAAAAGGAGATTCACCTCAGTGAATGGTTAATCGCTTTCTTCCTCTCCCTGTTTTCAATCAACATTCTCGTTTTTGAGATTCTACACTTTTTCTCTGCGATCAACCAACCAATCACTTTTCTGATCTTGCAATTTGCTCTTTGCGGGATCGGAGTGTTCGTTTTCATTGACCCATTCCGATTTATTTTCCATGAGCGCATTAGCGTATTCAAAATCTCGTTTCCCCGCCCCACAGTGACGGAGATCATCCTGTGGGTTGTGATCGTGATCGTTCTGGCGGTCTTGCTCGTTTTGGGTTTCACTGGACCTATCAATAATTTAGACTCGCTGCATGCACACCTTCCTCGTATTTACTACTGGTTCCAGCACGGATCGCTTTCCGGTTGGATTGCGACCAGGGCCGTGCAGATCAGTTATCCGATCAACCTTCCACTGCAGGGTTTGTGGATTTTCTTGATGACTGGCCTGGAATCCTATTTCTTTCTTTTCCCATATCTTTCTCTGGTTACCACGCTTTGCCTGATCTATAAAGTGGCGCGTTTGCTTGGCGCGTCTTCACCGTCAGCCCTTGTTGCGAACGTGATTACGCTTGGTTTTCCTGTCGTGCTTTACCAGACTTATTCGTTTCAGGGAGACGTGGCAATCGCGACTTTGGCGTTGTGTATCTTCTATTTCCTACTTCAATTCATTCGTTCATCAGAGAGATCGGGTTTGTATCTCTCCATGTTCGTGGTCGGGCTGAGCATTGGTACCAAACAAACGATCTATATGGCACTCCCGATAATTACGTTGGTGCTCTTGATCCTTTTGGTTAAGAAAAAAATGACCTTTAGATTATTCCTGGCTAGCCTGGTTTTCTTTGCGGCTTCGTTTATGGCGTTCTCCGCCTTTAAATTCATTCAGAATTCCCGGGAGGCCGAATATTCAAAAGCCGGGGTATTAAATAAATCCCTCTATTCCTATCTTTTCTCCCCGGACCATGGTCCATTATTGGAAAGGTACACGATCAATAGTTTTCGTTTTCTGTATCAATCCGTATCTCTGGATGGACTCGCCGGGCAGACAAAGATCGACGCGACCGACTTGAAGAACCGGGTTTTCCGGGCAGTGACCGGAAAATTGAACCTTGATCTGGAATCGGAAGAGTATCTTACAGAATCTTCCACATTATTTTCATACACCAATCCCTTCCCGGTGAACGAGGACGCCTCGTGGTTCGGGCCGCTCAGCCTGCCGATCTTCCTGATCACTTTCTTTGTGTGCGCTTTTTCAAAAAACCGGTCAAAGCGGTTGTATCTTTGGGCGGCCATTCTTCTTTTCCTGACGTTTTGTTTTGGCCAATTGGTGCTCAAGGGCGGTGGTTGGGGTATGAACCGCGGGCGGTATATGATCATCCCGACCCTCACATTCATGCCTCTGGTGGCGTTCATTATTCCCCAAAAGAAGGTCTTTGGCGGCTTGACAGCCGTGTTGTTATGCGTCATTTCGCTTCTACTATGCGCGACCTCGCTAACCTTTAATGATTCCCGGCTTTTGGTCAACCGTAATGACCTGGTGGAGTTTCGTGAAAACTACGTCAATAACATCAAAGTGACCAATATTTTCTCCAGCCTCTACCGCAGAGGACTCTATCTGATGTCCAACGATCTGATCAAGACCGCTCCGAACCGCAACACGATTCTTTCCTCTGACTATTACTCAAAACTCTATTATCAAAGTGGTTCCGAACGCAAGGACATCAAAGCGTTGGCGCCGTACATAGAGGATGTTCGATCCATTTATATTTGCCTGAATCAAAACGAACTGGATTATTCGTTGTTTGGAAGGAATAAGACCCGGGATATCTACCCGATCAAATCGCTGAGCAGCGCCAGCGAAAATTATTGCATTGTGGCATCCAAATCACTGGTTGAGGAGTATTCTGGCTATTCGTTGGTTGGTGAAACCGAGCACTATTATTACCTGTGTAAGTAATAAATCCAAATCTGAGCGTCAAGGTAGTGTTGATCTCAGACTCTACAAGTTCTTGAGATCTGGAATCATGGTTTTCCGTTTTGATCTTATAACCGCTCGATATGCAATATAATGGGTTTATCCATTTAATGTAACAATGTCAAGTGGGATAGTATATTCTAGTGAGGTCTTGAGTTACGATGCAGCCAACCAAACGATTTTTTGTCAGTATCGGTATACTGGTTATTTGCCTGATTATTTCCGCCTGTAGTGCTTCATACGCGAATCAGGCAGCAGCTACCTATACCCCATTGCCGACTTATACCCCAAATCCCACTTACACTCCTTTCCCTACATACACAGCCACTCCGCACGCCACACCCACATTTGAATACCGGTTGATTTCATGGATCGAGTTGAACGATTTTTTGGCCGCTGATCATACGAACTGGCACGAGTACGATTTCGAGACCTATAACTGTGTGAATTACGCCATGGAGTTGGTATCCAATGCCCGCGCTGAGGGGATCAACGCCTGGATTGTTACGGTGATGTTCCAGGATTCTGACATTGGTCATGCGTTTGTCGCTTTTCCCACTACGGATAAAGGTACAATCTGGATCGAGCCGCAGACGGATTACGCTTATGCCGAGGTCCAGATGGGTGAACCATTATGCTGGAAGATCGAACCGAGCCGCTGTCAGGACTGGGGAATCGTTGTTGAGATTCAGCAGCCTGCGGAATGCGACTGGCATACCCACATGTGCTGGCAAAAGGAAGATTGACTCATTCCACTGATTGATTGAAAGGGGTGATATTGATGCAAAAGATCGCGAAGAGTATTCAGGGTAGTATTTATTGGTTGGTTCTGTTTTTGCTTTGGGGGTTATTCATTAAGAGCAGCAGAATCACTCTTGATGCCAATCCATATCAGTAAATTTTCAGCTCCAGTATCCTGATGATGCCCCTCTTCTGGATCGCCCTCGCCTTCGTCTCCGGATTGCTTTGTGCGAAAGTATCCGCCCTCGCGTGGCTGATCTGGCTGGGGATTTGCGTTTTTCTTCTTCTCCTGATTATTATTGGAAGAAAATATCTCTCTCAAAACTGGTTCTTCAGGAATGAAGGAAAGGTGCTGCGCGTCTGGCCGGCAGTCCTGGCGCTGTTCATGGCGCTGGGAGGACTGCGATATTCACTTCAGCAGCCGCATTGGCGTGAATCGGATATTGCCTGGTATAACGATACCGGCATGTACACCTTGACGGCTGTCGTCAGTCAAAGCCCGGATATGCGAGAAGACGCCACCTATCTGACCGTATCCATGCGCGAGCTGTATGATCCGGCGACACTCACCTTTCACCGCGTTGGTGGCAAAGCGCTGATCCGCATCGCACCCGGCGGTGACTGGCAATTGGGTGACGTGCTCCACTTCAACGCCGCCCCCAAGACGCCAAAGGAGGACGAGGATTTTTCTTACCGCGATTACCTGGAGCGGTTCGGCATTCATACGGTGATCTATTATCCTGGCTCTGTCACACGGGTGGGCACCGGGCAGGCGGGATGGTTTGCTGCCGCGCTGGATAGCCTGCAGAGAAAAGCATCACGGACGATTTTCGACATTTTTCCGCAACCCGAAGCCGGGTTGATGGCGGGAATCCTGCTGGGGAATGACAAAGACCTGCCTGAATCGCTCAAACAGGCTTACCGTAACACAGGCACAGCTCATATTATTGCTATCTCCGGCTTCAATATGTCCGTGCTGGCAGGGCTGTGCATGGCACTCTTTTCGCGGGTGCTCAACAAACGGGTGACCATGCTTGTCTCGTCGCTGGTGCTGGTGGGTTACACCTTGTTTGTCGGAGCTTCTCCTTCGGTGATCAGAGCGGCAGTGATGGCTATTTTGGCATTTGGCGGGCAGATCATTGGACGCAAACACGCCGGGTTGAACGTGCTTGGTCTCACCGCCGGGGTAATGACCGCTTTCAATCCATACCTGCTCTGGGATGCCAGCTTCCAGCTCACCTTCGCGGCAACGCTTGGATTGCTGCTTTTCGCCGATCCGATGAAGGTCTGGCTGAATAACCGGCTGGAACGGCGTTTCTCGGAACAAACCGCGGCTAAACTCACCGGTCCGGTCTGTGAATATTTTCTCTATTCACTGGCAGCACAGGTGATGACCCTGCCCGTGATCGCCCTGCAATTCCAACGCTTTTCGCTGACCACGCTCATTGCCAATCCGCTGGTGCTGCCGGTTCAATCAGCCATCCTCGTCGGCGGTATGACAGCCACCTTGTTGGGGATGATCCTGCCCGGCATGGGCAGGGTGCTCGCGTTGCCCGTTTGGGTACTGCTAGCCTGGAGCAATGATGTCTCAGCCTGGATTAACAGATGGCATCGGGGTTCCATTGCGTTATCAAAAACTGTTTCCATCCTTCTGGCAATAGGAGTGGTGATCATGGTTGTGCTGTTCACACTGAGAGAGCATCTTACCAGGATGCTCAAAAAGGTAAACTGGCTGTCGATTAGTCTGACCTTGATGGTTGTCGCCGCGGTGATCGGTTCGCTGCTGCTGCGATTGCCGGATGGGAGACTGCACATGGAGTTGATCCGCGCGGGAGACGGGACGGGGATTTTTTTGCGCGCCCCGGATGGTGCGACGCTGTTGATCGACCCGGGTGGCAGTCCGAATCAACTGGCAGCTGCGGTAAACCAGCAGATTTCCCCGTGGAACTTCCATGTGGACGCTGCTCTCCTTACCAACCGGAATTCAGTGGATGATCTGGAGAGTATTTACGAAAAGCTCCCTATCCATCAGGCGATCCTGACGCTGCCCGTCCATCGCATCAGTGATGACCTGGTTCCTGTCACCTTGCCAGCAGGAATGCCCGCCAAACAACTGGGAGGTAGTGAAGTTATTCAATTGGACGACGGAGTGACTGTTACCCCGATTATTGAGGACGGCGAACACACTGCCTTGCTGATCGTTTACGGCAATACACGTATCCTCATTCCCGGCGGGATCAATCCGGAGAAACTGACCTCTCAACCAGTCGGCTCTCTTTCAATGTTGATCCTCAACCGCGAAGACATCGCCAACCTCCCCGCCACCATGTGGACGAATTATGGCGCACAGGTCATACTGTGGAACGACGTCTCATTAGTTCCTAACCCTGGCTGGATGGGTTTGGATCGATACGCGGAAATCAATATCACCGCAGACGGGATAGGTTATGCTCTTGACTGTAAATAAGGCTGGATAGAGTCCCTCGAAAACCCGGATCATCCCCCGGCACTATTGTATTGAATTCATCTTCAATTAATAATTTCTAAGGAATTATTAAGCGTTTTTTTACCCCAGATGACTAACATTCAGTCCATGAAAGGAAATTTCTCGAGGAAGATAATTTTTGAGAAATCTTATTCGTGGAGGTAAAAAGATGTCAAAAAAGATCATGATTGCTTCTTCCATCCTTGTGATCGCGGCGATGTTGGCTGGATGTTCATCTTTGGCAAATGTACCTACGGAAGCTGCCAGCACCGCGACCCAGTCGCAGCCGGCCGTGGTCAAGAACATTACGACGGTCGAATTGCAGGATGCCTATGTGCAGATCTACCAAAGGGTGAATCCATCGGTGGTGGATATCCGCGTGGTACAAAATTCATCGTCTATGCAGGATTCGCAGTATTCGATTCCCAGCTTCCCGGGCTTTCCTCAGTTCAGCTCACCGCAGGATAACACCCCCAGCCAGGTGGAGGGAGCTGGTTTTGTCTACGATATGGATGGCGATATCATCACCAACAACCACGTTGTGAGTGACGCCCAGCGCATCATCGTAACCTTCAACGATGGCACTGAAGCGGAAGCCACCCTGGTTGGCACCGATCCTGGAAGCGACCTGGCAGTGATCCGAGTGAACGTGGATCCTTCCCTTCTCAAACCGGTTACCCTGGCGGATTCCACCGCGTTGATGGTCGGGCAGATCACCATCGCCATTGGCAGCCCCTTCCAGCTTCAAGGCACAATGACCACCGGTGTCATCTCAGCCCTGGGCAGGACGATCGAAGCTTCATCGACCAGTAATTCAGGGGCGGCTACCTTCAGCATTCCCGATATCATCCAAACGGACGCGGCCATCAATCACGGCAATTCTGGCGGTCCGCTGCTTGACTTGAATGGCGACGTGATTGGTGTCAACACAGCCATTGAATCGACCAGCGACAGCAATGCCGGTATCGGTTACGCAATCCCCAGCGCGATTGTCAAATTAGTGGCTGACACCCTCATTAAAAATGGAAAATTCGAGCATACCTACCTGGGTATTGCCGCCTCGGCCATGGACTCGGATATTGCCAAAGCCATGAATCTTGATCCCAGCACACGCGGCGTTTTGATCACCCAGGTGGCCACCGGGGGTCCCGCTGAAAAAGCCGGACTGAAAGGTTATTCGAGCGAAGCATCAATTGACGGAGTGAGCTATTACATCGGTGGTGATATTATCACCAGCATCGATGGCACCACTGTGAAAAACTATAATGACCTGATCTCATACCTGTTATTCCATACCGTGACTGGTCAAAAGGTGACACTTGGAGTGATTCGGGATGGAAAAGCCATCAATGTGGAGGTTAACCTGATCGCCAGACCAAGCGGCGAGTAGAAATTACTACAAAATCGGTTTCTGCAATAAGAATACATGTAAATAGAAGAACCGGGTTTCTGTTTTTGAAACCCGGTTTATGCTCTTAATCCGGTTGCGAACTCAGATAATCGTCGATCATCTTTTCATACATCAAATTTAGTGCCGGGTTCACCTTACGGCGGTTGGGATCAGCCATGTACCAGGAGGCAATCTCGCGCGCTCCCTGCGCGAACGGGATGGTGCAGACGAAGTCCGGTACCAATCTTCTGATCTTGCTGTTATCGAAGACCACGCTGTATGATTTATCACCCAGCAACCCGGCACCCCAATCTTCGTCGTACATTGCGATCCGTTCCGAGGGGATGTGGATAAGATGAGGTTCCACCCCGACGGCATGAGCCATCGTCTCGAAGATCTGATTCCAGGTGAGTGACTCGTCTGAGGTGATCTGAAAGGTTTCACCAATGGCGTGCGGATTCCCCAACAAGCCGGTGAAACCTTTGGCGAAATCGCGGTTGTGGGTGAGGGTCCACAGCGAGGTACCATCGCCGTGGACGATAACCGGTTTTCCACGCAGCATTCGGTCCATCACTGTCCAACCGCCTTCGAACGGTAAAAGGGTTTTATCATAGGTGTGCGATGGGCGCACGATAGTGATCGGAAAATCTTTCTCGCGGTATTCCCGTACCAGGCGGTCTTCACAAGCGATCTTATCGCGCGAGTATTTCCAGAAAGGATTCTTCAAAGGGGTCGATTCTGTGATCGGAAGCGCCGCCAGGGGTTTCTGATATGCCGACGCCGAACTAATAAAAACATACTGACCGGTGATCGACTCGAACAACTTGATGTCCCTTTCAACCTGTTCTGGCAAGAAGGCGATCCAATCAACCACCGCGTCGAAGTTAATTCCTCCGAGCGCCTTGACCACGGAGGACGGATCATTGATATCCGCGGTAAGAACTTTGGCGCCGGCGGGGACGGGGCGAATCGATTGACCGCGCGTCAACAGATAGAGTTCGATACCCCGTTCCAGTGCCAGTTCGGAACAGGCAGAGCTAATGATGCCGGTACCACCGACAAAAAGAACCTTCATGGTCGCCTCCGATCTTTGTTTGAGTCTAGTTTACCTTTTTCTGCTACTATATACAAATTTTTATGTACAATCATTGTACAAACATTGAATTTCGACTTTTAGCGCATATAATTGTTCTTACATAGAAAGGAAGTGCAAAATGACGAATGGATTGACCCCGGATGATTTCAGTATGGACGAACTACTGCAATTGAACCAACGCAACATTCCGTCGGCCGAAATGAAGAAATATGAAGGATATATGGCAGAGATCTTTTCTGCTTTTGGTATGGATATTCAGACACCTTCCACGGTGGATACGCCGCGCCGATTTCTTGAAGCGCTTTATGAATCCACCAGTGGTTACGATGGTGACCCCAAGCTCATTAAGGCTTTTCCAAAGGAATGCCGCGGAGAACCCGATTGCCGATTGAGCCAGGTGATTGAGGGCCCCATTCACTTCCATGCCCTGTGCGAACACCATGTTTTTCCGTTCTACGGGGAGGCTTATGTGGGATACGTGGCTGACGAACGCATTCTCGGTATCTCCAAGCTCACGAGGCTGGTCCGCCTCTACACCAAACGTTTTGCCGTGCAGGAGCGCATTGGCTACCAGATAGCCGACACGCTCGAGGCGCTGATGCAACCCCATGGTGTGGCTGTTTTTATCCGCGCCAAACACATGTGCGTGGAGATGCGCGGCGTGCGCGAAATCTCACCCGCCACGCGCACTACCGTATTTCGCGGGGTGTACGCCAATGACCCGGCGCTGCGGGCGGAATTCCTGAATGTTTGTGGGCTGAACCGGGCTTCTGCGTAAAAGATTGGAAGTAAACGTTATCCCCTGGCTTTTTCGTCAGGGGATTTTTCTTATCGTCCTTTACATCCACCGCCGCAAGCCTGGTTCCAGTGCCTGCCGTCGGTCTCCAGCAATTGGTCGCTCGCGACCGGCCCCCAGCTTCCCGGTTCGTAAAGGATGGGCTTTGGCGCATCCGGGTTCTCCCACCCTTGCAGGATGGGATCGATTAATTGCCAGGAAAATTCAGTCTGATCAGCACGGGTGAACAGGGAGGCATCGCCTAAAGTCACATCGAGCAACAGGCGCTCATAAGCTTCAGGCAGCGAATTCTCGCCGAATTCGTCGCGGTAGTAAAAATCCATCGTCACCGGGCGTGTGTCGGCAATGGTTCCGGGTACTTTCGCGGCAAAGATCAAATGAATACCCTCATCGGGCTGCAAGCTAAGGGAAAGCAGGTTGGAGGAAGCGGTAAATTCCGATTGCATCGGGAAAATGCGGTGCGGAACGTTCTTGAACTGGATGATGATCTCGCTGACCTTCTCTGCCAGCTTCTTGCCTGAGCGCAGGTAGAAGGGCACTCCCTGCCAGCGCCAGTTGTCCACATAGAGGCGCATAGCTGCGTAGGTGGGGATTCTGGAAGCGGGATCGACGTTGGCTTCAGCGGTATAACCGCGGTATTGACCCACCACGGTCTCGCTGGCAGCCTCTGCTGCCGGGATGGGGCGGATGGCGCTGATGACTTTCATCTTCTCGTCGCGCAGGGCGTCCGCTTTATAAGAACTGGTCGGTTCCATGGCCACCAGGGTGAGTAGTTGCAGCAGATGGTTTTGGAACATGTCGCGGATCACACCAGCCTTGTCGTAATACTTGCCGCGAGTTTCCACCCCCACCGTCTCGGCCACGGTGATCTGAACGTTGTCAATATAATTGCGGTTCCAGAGGGGTTCGAAAATGGTGTTGGCAAAACGTGCCACCAAAATATTCTGGACAGTTTCCTTGCCCAGGTAATGGTCGATACGGAAAACCTGGTCTTCGCGCAGCACCTGGTGGATGGCGTCGTTCAGGTTGCGGGCGGTCTCGAGACTGGTACCGAAGGGTTTTTCGATCACCACACGCCGCCAACCTCCGTTTTCACGCAACTGGCCGGTTTTTGCCAGCCCGTTGATGATCTCCAGAAAGTATTCAGGAGGCGTGGCCAGATAGTAGACCCGGTTATCGGAAGTGCTTTCAGCTCCATCCAACCGCGCGGCGATGTTACTATAGGTCGTATCGTCGTTGAAATTCCCTGACAGGTAAGTCAACCTTTGCGTGAACTTCGTCCAGGCGACCTCATCCACCGTCATGTGGTTCAGATCGGTCAACCCTTCGTGCGAAAGGGTGCGGAAATCGTCATCCGTCCAGGGACGGGTGGCCACACCCAGAATGTTGAGATCAGATGAAAGGCGGCCTTTCGTCTGGAGATTGAACAGCGCGGGGATCAACTTGCGACGGGAGAGATCTCCCGACGCGCCAAAGATCACGAAAGTGGTTTTTCCGTTCATGGTTTATCCTTATCCCTTTATCAGATGCAGACCATTTGGGAAAGTTACCTGGGAAAAAGACCAATACAGGGATTCCGCCAAACCGAAACCTATTATAGAATCATCAAAACCCGCTTGTGGCTGCCAAGCTCGGCGCATAATGCATCGACCTGTTCCCGTGATTGCGCGAGGAATTCCACCGAAACCGATCGGTACTTTTTTTCTCCGCTCAAATTGTAGACGATGTTCTCCTCTAGCAGGTCAGGGACATGACGGCGCACGATCTCAATGACAAACGATTGGAAATCGTCGAGGTTCTCACCGATGATTCTAAGTGGGTACACCAAGGGAAATTCAAGTTGTGGTTGGGAAGAGTTGTCCATATCCTGTCTCATTTGTCCCATTATAACCGTCATTCATGGAGGAATCACGAATGCAAAAGAATGAAATAGATCGTCAGGTGGAACATGAGATTGCGGACCAGCCGCGCGCTCTGAATGAACTGATGCGTTTTTACGCGTTACCCGATTGCCGTGAATTGCTTCATCGCGTGAGTATATCAGGTGAGAGGAGAGTACTGTTCACAGGGATGGGTGCTTCTTTCCATGCAGCGATGATTGGAGCTGAATTAAGCCGCAGGGGAGGTATGGATGGAACTTCTGCCCTTGCCAGCGATGTGATCGACTGGTCAGGTCCAATCATAAACCAGTATGACTGGGTGATCTACCTTTCGCAATCAGGTGCCAGCGGCGAAGTGACACCGTTGCTTGAAAAATTGGATCCTTCCAGGCTGATCGCCATCACGAACGATCCTGCCAGCTTGCTGGGCAAAGCCGCAGTGTTGACATTGCCGCTTTGTGCTGGCGAGGAAAAATGGATCGCGTCAAAGACCTACCTGAACTCCCTTGCGCTACTCCGATTGGTGACAGGTTGCTGGATAGATGGCGACGACGCCATTGATCGCGTCCTCGGAGATATCAAGAAGATTCGTCAGCGCTTGCAGGTCATCCTCGAAGCCAGAGAGTCTCTTTCGAAGCGATGGCTGGATCTATTAGGTGACGATAAACGGCTGGTGATCCTCGGAAGCGGAATTCAGTCGGTCTCTGCCAGACAAACCGCGCTCTTGCTGGCCGAATGGGCAAAGCTGCCAACCCTGGCCTGTTCTTTTGATGAATTTCGCCATGGTCTGATCGAAACGGTTGATGACCACACGACTGTACTGGTTTTCCAGTCATCAGATCACGAGACTCCACAAGAACGAGAGCGAATTGGTCAATTACATGAGATCGGTGGTAGGGTAATCCGAGTACTAGATGGGTTACCTTTGGAGTGGGGTGAGTTGCAAAGAACCGTAGCGGAGGTCGATGGGGGATTATCGCCGCTGCTCGATGCTGTGGCAGCACAAATTTTATGTCTATCGTTGGCTTCAAGAAATGGCCAATCCGGCTTCAGATATATTAAAAAGGTCGTGGCTGGGTGATAGAAAACTGAATCCAATTTCGTTATACTGTAATTACTTAATTGTTTCATAATCTGCAGGCGGTATTCAAATGTCCAGAATCAGCGAAAAGAATGCCGGGATCAGCGATCGGTTGGATTTACAGAATAAACGGGTACAGAGATGGATCGTTGTACTCGTAATCTTTTTACTAGTTTCGCTTAGTTCGATTGCCGTTGCAGTCTACTTCCTCCAAGTTCAGCATTTAACCAAAGATCAGGAAAAACAACTTGGAATCATCTGTGACAGTAAAATTTCAGAAATTGTCGCATGGCGAACAGCCCGGGTGGGAGACGGAAAGATCATCCAGTCCAATCAGCAGATCGCATTAATGGTTAAGAAGCTTCTTGATGATCCAACAAATAGTAGTTATCAGCAACAAAATTTGCAATGGATGAGCGACACCCGATCATCCTATGGATATCGGACGTTTGTTTTGTATGATACTTTTGGTAATAAAGTGATGGGGGATCCAGTAAACCAGGTCTCACCATCCAGTGAATTAATGTCAGATCTTGAGACTGCGATAAAACAAAACAAAGTCTATTTATCTGACTTGCATTTGGACCCAGACAACAGCACGGTTTTCATGGATTTGTTTATCCCGATCAATGAGCCTTATGTGGATTACACAAAAGTAATCGCTGTTATCGATCTCCGGATTGATCCTAACCAGAACCTTTACCCGATACTCACACAGTGGCCCATACAAAGCAAGACCGGAGAGACAGTACTGATTCGGGTGGATGGACAATTAATCACGTACCTCAATTCATTGCGCTTTCAACCGTATTCGGCGTTGAAACTGCAATTGCCCCTAGATACGCCAGATTTACCCGCTGCTGTTGTCGCAAGAGGGAACACAGATGTCCATCAAGGAAAGGACTACCGGGATCACGAGGTGATCTACACGGGTCGAGCTGTTCCCGGCACGAACTGGTTTTTACTGGCGAAGATGGATCGGGACGAGATTTTTGCCGGAGTCAGAAAGCAGGGTTGGGCTCTAGCGTCAGTGCTTGTATCAGTGGTTATCTCTGTCATCTCGGTCGGATTCACTTTATTCGAAAGGCAACGCAGACTCTATGTCAGCGAGATGCACCAATTGGTAAAAGAACGCGAGGAGATCAGAGATCGCTACAAACTGATTTTCGATGGGGGTAATGACATTATCTTAATGTTCGACGAGTTGGGACGGATAGTTGATTGGAATGACCGAGCTCTGGAAGCATATGGCTATGACTGGGAAGAATTGAAACAACTGTCGTTAATGGATTTACGAATTCCCAGTAAACGACAGTCAGTTGCAAAGTTTTTCGAACAGATTAACAGGCTGGGAGCCATGCGCTTTGAGTCTGAGCACTTACGAAAAAATGGCAGTTCTTTTCCAGTCGAAGGAAGTATCCGACAAATCACGATACAGGATCAAAGATTTTTCCTTGATATTATCCGCGATATCAGCGAACGTAAAGCAGCTCAGAACAAACTGGAAGAAAGCGAAGCCCGATACCGTGGCTTGATCGAACACTCAACCGATGGAATATTTACCGCGGACCTGACCGGTCGGTTCGTATCAGTTAACGATGTGGGTTGTGACATAACGGGATATTCGCGTAAAGAAATCCTTAAAAAAAATGTCCTTGACTTAATCAGTGAAGAAAGCTTAATTCAAGAGCCAACTCATTTTTGGGAGATTGCCAAAGGGACAAACAATTATTTCGTCACAGAAAGAAAAGTAAAAAGAAAAGACGGAAGTTTGATTCCTGTTGAGATCAGCGTATTTAGGCTTCCGGATGACAGAATACAGGGAATCGTTCGGGATATCAGTGAACGAGTAAAACATCATGAAGAGATCGAAGCGGCATTAGCGAGATATCGGCAATTCTTTGAAATGAACCCCATCTCCACCTATGTTTTTGACATTGAGAATGGAAAGATATTGGACGCAAATAGAGCGGCGTTGGAATTTTATGGGTATGCTAAAGACGAATTCATCGGGTTGAATGTTGACAGTATCCAAATTAAACAACCTGGAGAACCCCATAATTTTGACAGTAATCATGATCAGCAAACTTTAATAACTCGAAAGCACAAAAAGAAAGACGGCAGTGAAGTTTTCGTTGAATTGAACAGTCACCTAATCGATTTTGATGGAAAACCTGCCCGAATTGTGCTTGAGATCGATATCACCGATAAACTACACGCTGAAGAAACTCTTAAAGAGAACCTGAGTAATTTGCAAAGCATTATTGATACATCACCCTTGGCGATCATCACACTGGATAAAAAGGGAAATACCACCTTGTGGAATAATGCAGCCGAGAGAATATTTGGCTGGAAAGCTGAAGAGGTTATTGGAAAGAAACCCGAGATATTCCTTGATTCTGAGGGAGACAACCTGAAATCGGTTCTTGATCGAATTTTCCACAGCGATCAAGCGATCAGTTATGAGGGGATTCGCAAGCGGAAGGATGGCCGTCTGATTAATGTGCTTGTATCGGCATCCACTATCCATGATTACCAAGGTAAGGTCAAGGGTGTTTTAGGGATTCTTTCAGATATTACCGAGATTAAGTTGGCTGAGGCAACTCAAAAAGCACTGGCAGAAGAACGCGATTCCCTGTTGACCCGGTTACAGCTTCAATTTAAAAATTTGCCGGTAGGATTCCTGCTCACAGATGCCAATTTAACTGTTCTGGATTGGAACCCACAGGCCGAAAAGATATTCGGCTACTCAAGGGAAGAGATGATCGGTAAGTCAGAATTCGGTACGATCATTCCTGAAGACCAGTCACAGACAGTAAAACATGTGATAGAACGTTCGCTTATACATAACCAAATGCTGATATCAACCAACGAGAACTTTACCAAAGAAGGTCGTCGCATCATGGTGGAATGGCGCAACACGCCGCTCTGGGATGAATCAGGCAAATTGATTGCCATGATGAACACAGCTATCGACGTGACTGAAAAACTGGAAGCGGAAAAGAAAATTCGCGAATCTGAAGAAAAATTGCGGGCATTATTTGATTCGAAATTGATTGGAATCATTTTTGGTGATGTCTATGGCCATATATATTCTGCCAACGATGTCTATCTGAATATCATCGGCTATTCAAGAGAAGACCTCGAGGCTGGTCGAATCTTCTGGGACGAGATCACCCCGAAAGAGTATCTTTCCCTTGATGAACAGGCGATTGAACAAGCAAAACGAGAAGGAGTCTGTACACCCTACGAAAAACAGTACATAAGCAAAAATGGGACGATTGTTTGGGTGTTGGTTGGTTTCGTTTTGGTTGGAGATGATCGTGAACAATCAATCGCTTTTATCCTAGACATCACGGAGCGAAAAAAGACAGAACAGGCTCTGCGCGAGAGCGAAGTCCGCTACAGTGAGTTATTCAGAAACATGGTGGACGGAATGGCTTTCTGTAAAATGATCTACGATAAAAACGGTAATGCGATCGATTACGTCAATATCATGGTGAACGAATCATTCGAACAACTCACCGGGTTAAAAGGCGTTGAAGGGAAGAGGATCACCGAAGCGATCCCGGGGATCCGGGACAGCAATCCTGATTTGTTTGAAATTTATGGTAGAGTGGCGCGAACAGGTCAACCGGAGTCCTTTGAAACATTCGTGGCAGGGCTTGATCGGTATTATTCAATCCATGTTTATAGCGCAGAAAAGGGATACTTCACGGTAATTTTCGAAGATATTACAGCGCGCAAGAAAGCCGAAGCCGAAATCATCAAGTTGAATGAAGGTCTGGAGTTAAGGGTCAAAGAAAGAACCGCAGAATTGCAGCAAGCCATCCAGGAACTTGAAGCATTTACATATTCCGTTTCACATGACCTGCGCGCGCCCATCCGCGCGATTGACGGATTCTCACAGATCATTTTCGATGAGCACAAGGATGAAATCGACGCAGAGACTCTAAGATATCTCCAGATCATCCGCAAGAACACTCACAACATGGGACAATTGGTGGACGATCTCCTGGCATTTTCGAGGCTTGGTAAACAAGCGATTCAAAAAGGTGAAGTAAATTTGAATTTCCTTGTCAAGGAAGTCATCACCGATATTAAGCAATTAAATCCAAGCCGGCGAATCAATTTCACGGTTAAGAAAATGAAGCCTTGCCTGGCGGATGCCGGATTGCTCAAACAGGCTTATGTGAATCTGATCTCGAACGCGGTCAAATTTACCCGCAATCGGGAAAAAGCTTTGATCGAGATCGGGCAAACCACATGTAAACCTCGTTTGGAAGATGGTAGTTACGGTGAGATGATCAGATGTTATTATGTTAGAGACAATGGTGTAGGATTTGACATGCGCTTTTACGATAAACTGTTTGGCGTTTTTCACCGTTTACATAGTATCGAAGATTACGAGGGCACCGGAGTTGGCCTGGCGATCGTCAAGCGAGTTATCGAAAAACACGGCGGTATTATTTGGGCAGAGTCCAAGATCGATATTGGGACAACTTTCTATTTCACGTTGGGTAAAGAGAGGAAAAATGACCAACATGATTGAAATTTTGTACGTTGAAGATAATCCTAGTGATGTCGAACTGACGATGCACGCGTTCAAAAAAAATCACTTGGCCAATAATATTTTAATCGCCAGAGACGGTGAAGAAGCTCTCGAAATAATCTTTGGTAGAGATCAAGAGAACACCGCTGATCTGGAGCATTATCCACGGGTCATCCTCCTGGATCTGAAACTTCCCAAAGTGGATGGCCTGGAAGTGTTGAAAAAGCTAAAGGAAGATGACCGTACCAGAATGATCCCAGTGGTGGTATTGACCTCTTCACGCGAAGAACGCGATATTGTTGAATCATATCGTCTTGGGGTAAACAGTTATATCGTCAAGCCGGTTGATTTCGAAAAATTTGTTGAGGCTGTTCGTACTTTGGGTATGTACTGGTTGTTATTGAATCAATGGCCAACTTGCGTGACAAAAAATGATTCAGAGCAGTAATTAACTGGCTATAATTACGGCTATGCGATCGATTGAAGAATTGTATAGGATTGGCCATGGGCCATCCAGCAGCCATACCATGGGACCGCGATTGGCAGCCGAAAAATTCAGCAAAAAGACGGCTCATGCCGCGCGCTATCGGGTAACGCTGTTTGGTAGCCTTGCCGCAACGGGTAAAGGGCACCTGACTGATGTCGCCATCAGCGACGCTTTCGCTCCCTGTCCGGTGGATTTTGTGTGGAAACCGGAGGAGGAATTGCCGAAACACCCCAATGGTATGCTCTTTGAGGCATTCGACGATAATGGAGATTGTTACGAACGCTGGCAGGGGTACAGCATTGGTGGTGGGGCGATCCTCGCTGAAGGTGAGAATCTAGAATCAAAACCTCTGTATAAGTTAACAACGATGCAGGATATTCTGCGTGTATGCACCCAGGAAGGCAAGACCTTTTGGGAATTTGTGGAAGATAACGAAGGAGCTAGAATTTGGCCCTTCCTTGAAAGAATCCTCAACGCGATGCACGAAAGCATTGACCGGGGACTGAATACCCAGGGGGTACTGCCAGGAGGGTTGGGTTTGGCGCGACATGCCTGGACGATGTACCGAAAGATCCAGATGGCCGGTGGAAAACTAAAGGCCGAAGGATACCTTCCCGCATACGCGTTGGCAGTTGCTGAAGAAAACGCCGTTGGCGGCAAGATCGTCACCGCACCCACCTGTGGTTCGGCAGGGGTATTGCCCGCGGTACTGCGGCACATCGAAGATACCATTCAAACGCCCAAGCGTGAATTGTTGCATGCGCTTGCCACTGCCGGGTTGATCGGCAATCTGATCAAAGCCAACGCGTCCATCTCGGGTGCCGAGGTGGGCTGCCAGGGAGAGATCGGTTCCGCCTGTGCCATGGCAGCGGCTGCTGCCACTCAATTGATGGGTGGCTCGATCCGCCAGATCGAATATGCCGCGGAGATGGGACTGGAGCATCATCTTGGTTTGACTTGTGACCCGGTGAATGGCCTGGTGCAGATACCCTGTATTGAACGCAATGCCTTCGCGGCTACACGCGCGCTCGACTGTGCCACCTTCGCTCTCTATTCAGATGGCAGTCACCGTATCTCGTTCGATGAGGTGGTTAAGGTAATGGCTCGGACAGGCCGCGATCTCCCCCATGTCTACCGTGAGACAGCTGAGGGTGGTTTGGCCATTGTTTATCGCTTTCCACCTCAAAAATGACGAGCAAAATCTTCATAAATCAGGATCGGTCGAATATTGGCTGATCCGGTTTTTATTATTTGTTGATTTGAAATTGAGAAAGTTGCTCCCCTTGAGGAGAGAGAACGGTCACGGTCAGGAGATTGTCTTTGATCTCAATGCGCAGGTAATGATACGCCTTGAACGAATCGACTATGTTAGGCCAGCCATATTCCGGGTCGTAAAGCTCACCTCCTCCGCCACCACTTGTGAGATAGGTAACACCATCCACCACAGCACGAGCGTAATAGTGATTGTGGCCTGAAAAAACAATGGACACGCGGTAACGCGCCGCGATTGGATGGATGATCTTTTGCACGACTTTGTTGTTTTCGTGCGGCCCGGCTGACCAGCCTGGTTCGTGAAGAAGGATAAATTTCCAGGGTTTGGATGAGGCGGCCAGGTCATCCCGCAGCCACTGCCAGCGTGGTGAGGTGGGATCGGTGTTCGAATAGAGGTCGATCACCACAAAGTGCGCTGGACCGTAGTCGAAAGACCAGTCGAAGGTTTGAGTATACGAATAGGGGTAATACTTGATGAACAATTTGGTGCCATCATGGTTGCCCATTGCGTTTATCCGCGGAAGCCGGCTGGAGAGTTCCACTATGTTTATCCTCCGCGCATCGAATTCATTTTCCTGCAGGCTTTCTTCCGATGCGTTGTCCATCAAGTCTCCCGCGTCGAACACAAAAGTTTGGCGGTAGGGATCATCACCGATCTCTTTCAAGATCGACGCGTCGATGGCGTCGTGGACATCCTGGTTGGACTGGGTATCACTGTAGCCCCAGAAGATCAAGTCCGTCGAGTTGGAATCGGGAGGGGTGGTAAAGCTGCTCTTGTACTCGCTGCTATTACTGCGTAAAACATAATGGTATTGTGTCGCGGATTGCAATCCAGTCAAAAGAACGCAGGTGGGTCCATCTACCGCGTTCGCCGGGACGACTTCTGATCCAGTTCCATAAGAATCATCCAATCCCCACAACAGGACAGCATCAGCGGGGGCAAAGAACTGCCAGCAAATCTTAAGGCTGGCTGGGTCGCCGGTCATGATGAGGTAGGGATATTTTCGAGCGGAAAGAGGCAGGGCTGTCGCAGTGGGTATCGGTGTTGATGTATTCGCCACCGTTGAAGGTGTTATGGATGGCGTTATGGTAGGTTCCAGTGGATACTCTTGCGTGCACCCTAACAACAGGGATGAAAAAAGTAACATATATAGAAAAAATTTGATCCTCATATCTTCATTGTAGACCTGTTTCAATCCATGTTCAAAATCAGTACAATTGATGGTATGAGAGATGATTTATTGGAATCCAGGCTGGAAAAAGCCTTTGAGGCCAGACAATCGTTGATCGATCCTGAGCACCATCACGCATTACGGCTCTATAGTGGATTCTATGAAGGCGACCCCGATCTGGTAATCGACCTGTACGGTCAAACCCTGGTTCTCAATAATTTTCGAAAAAGTCTGGTGTCAAGTGTTGGCCTGCTCGATAACGCGCAAGCTTATGCCCTGGAACGCTTTCCATGGATCACCTGTGCCATCCAAAAGACACGTTACGCCACAGACAACCTGCTTAAGCATGGCAAATTCTCTTTCGGCGACAATACCGACCCGTATGTAGTGGAGAACGGTATCCGTTATGCTGTGAACCTACGCATGAATCAGGACGCAAGTTTTTATATTGATACACGTAATTTGCGTACCTGGTTGAGGGACAACTCCGCCGGGAAAAGCGTATTAAACACTTTTGCTTACTCTGGCAGTCTGGGTGTGGCTGCCCTGGCCGGAGGTGCGAAGAAAGTGGTGCAAGTGGACCGAAACGCAACCTACCTTAGCCTGGCGCGGCAATCGGCGGCATTAAACCACCTGGATCTTGGGAAGATGAAATTGCGCGCCGCGGATTTCTTCAATGAAATGGGCAGATTCAAGCAGGAAGGCGAACTGTTTGATATTGCACTGCTCGACCCACCTTTTTTCTCTGTAACCGGCCGTGGCACAGTGGATATGATCAATGAGAGCTCGCGTCTCATCAACAAGATCAGACCTCTGGTGAAAGACGGCGGCGCACTGGTCGTGATCAACAACGCTTTGTTCCTGAGCGGCGCAGATTACATGAACAGCCTGTTTGAATTGTGCAGGGACGGATACCTGGAGGTCGAAACGATCGTACCGGTGCCGTTGGACATTTGTGGGTATCCTGAAACGATTGTATCTACTGGGCCTGTCGACCCGGCGCCATTTAATCATGCCACCAAAATCGTGGTTCTGCGTGTGAAGCGGAAAACGCCAAGATGATTTATTGCTTCTCTAATGGAAGTGTTCGATCCTTTTATCAACCAGGCTTTTGTTTACCTTGCGAATTACTTGAACAGAAGCTATTATTAGAAATTCAATAATTTTTAGCCATGGATTAACTAAATGCAGCTTTCTTCATTCCTTTTTCTGATCTTTCTGTTCCTGGTGATTATTTTTAATTATTTGATCCCGCGAAGATTTCGTTGGATCTGGTTGTTGGTCGTCAGCTACTTGTTTTGTATCTATGCTGATCCAAAGTACGCAGTGGTGCTGGCAGGGGTAACTGCGATTTCGTATACGGCGGGTATTCTGATAAAAGGCGCCTCTGACAGGAAGAGAAAAAAACTGTGGTTGATCCTTGGAGTGGTTTTTTTGGTCGCTCCGCTTTTTGTGACTAAGTATTTAAACTTTTCGATTGGCATTCTCAATGACATCTTGCAAGTGCTGCACCGACCGGCCAATTTTCCCGGCATAAAAATTCTTTTACCAATCGGCATATCGTTTTACACATTCCAGGCATTGAGTTATTTATTCGACGTGCACAATGACGTCATAGAACCTGAAAGGAATCCCGGACGTTATGCATTGTATTTGGCATTTTTTCCAAAGTTAATTTCCGGTCCAATCGAACGCGGTGGTAATTTGTTGCCACAGATATTCGACCCCAAACCGTTCGATTATCAAAGGCTTTTGGATGGTCTTGTCCGGATCGGATGGGGTTTCTTTAAAAAACTGATTGTCGCCGATCGCCTTGGCGTGATCGTGGATAAGGTTTTCTATGCTCCGGGTGATTTTCGCAATCCGGTTATTTTGGTGGCAGTCGTGGCCTATAGCTTGCAAATTTATATCGATTTTTCGGCCTACTGTGATATTGCTATCGGTGCCGCGAAGATTCTCGGAATTGACTTGATGGAGAATTTCAACACGCCATACTTCGCAACCAGCATTACAGACTTTTGGAGGCGATGGCACATCTCGCTTACAAGCTGGCTGCGCGATTACATCTTTACCCCATTGAATTTTGCAACCCGACGCAAGCGCTCCAAATTTTACCAATACATCAATATTCTTATTGTCTTTTTGGTGAGCGGTTTATGGCATGGAGCCAACTACACATTCATCATCTGGGGAGTGTTGCATGGGTTATACCAGGTGATTGAGCTGGCTACGCAGAAGGTTCGCAACGGCATTGTCAATCGTTTCTCCATAAATCGCGAAAGTTTCGGTCACCGCTTCTTCCAAATTACCGGCACTTTTTTGCTAGTCACCTTTACCTGGATCTTTTTTAGAGCGGAAAATATTCACGTCGCTGAAAAGATTATTAAATCCCTCTTTAGTTTCAAAGACCTCGGATTGTCGTTTGCTTGGAATTTAACAGCAACCGGCTTACCGCTACCTGATATTCTAATCATGGTGTTTGGGTTGATCATCTTAATAATTTTTGAAGTCGCAGGACGGAAACAAGATCTGATCAAAGAATTAAATTCACAACCACTTGCCTTTAGGTGGCTGGTCTATCTTGCTTTGATCTTCGCGGTGATTCTGTTTGGGTATTTTGGTGTATACACGATCGATAGTTTCATTTATGCGCAGTTCTAGTTGGGTGTTCTGGAATTACTGGTTTTTGGGGTAAAAATATGCGTATGCGATGGTTCAGGTTTATTTGTTTTTTTGTTTTATTTACATTGTTACTTTCAATCCCAAATATTGCGTTCAGTAATTACAATGAACGCTGGATAAAATTTTATAAACTTCCCCGAAATTCAATCGATGTATTGTTCATGGGGAATTCTCATAGTTTTGCCACATTCCAGCCGCAGATTATTGATGAGGTCATCCCGGTCAATTCTTATGTGATTGGCATTGGTGGCGAAAATATTGTTCTTTCCTATTTCGAATTGAAAGAGATATTGAAATACCAGCATCCCCGCGTGATTGTTTTAGAGACATTCGCGCTTGATCTTGATGATCGTTTCATGCCTACCCAAAACTATTATGAGTTTTTGGATTCAGGTATGTGGAATTTCTCTCGAATTTCTGTGGCTGACCGATACGTAAAGCCTGATATGCTATACACACTTATTCCCGCCTTGAGACAACGGATGGATTGGAGCAAGCCATCTGGTTTTATTTCGTTGTTTTTGAATAACTATGAATGGCTTTCTCCTGCAAGCACAGACGAACTACTCTCTGAGAATTCCTTACCGATTACCAACGTTATTTCCGAAACAGATTATCTTGCGGATAAGGCCGCTACTGCTAAAAGCGTTACTCCCCCGGCGAAAGACAACCTGATCTACTTTGATAAGTTCTATAAACTGTGTCAGGATGAGGGCATTAAATTGATCTTGACCACCACGCCAATGGTAACAACCCCTCAGACCACATCAGGGCGTTATGCCCCTGTGGATATTAAGAGCCTCGCTCAAAAATACGACCTTCCCTGGTTGACTTATGACACCGCCGCTTTCAATCATTTGCATTTTTCAGCTTTGGATCATGTAAACGGTTTTGGCTCGTTGATCATCTCGCTGCAAATGGCTGAAGAGATCGCTGGTGTGATGGATCTGCCTATCAATCAACAAAAAGTAGACTATTTTAGTTCAATGATTTTCTCGGATTACCAGATCACAATGACTGGTGGTGAATACCGGATAGAACTGTATCCTAAAAGTTCCACTACAGATCTATTGTATAAATGGACTTTGAGTGGAGCCACAGGCAAGATATATCAAACAGATTGGCAAAAAGAAAGATACTTTACATTCCAGGTTCCCGATGATGGTGAACTCTCAATCCAGGTGAAAATTCGCAACAAAAGCAGCGATTACAGTATTTCCGCGGTTTTTAAGATCAATAAACCTGACTAGCTGTCAACTATTTTGATGCCGGACAATAAAAGATTTGTGGACACATTGATGAAAAAACACCTCCTTCGATTATCAATCTTCCTAATTCTCAGTTCATTCCTTTTCGATATGCTCAACCTGGGGATGAAAAGCCCGAGCGATCGTTGGGAATATTTTTATAATCTTCCCAAAAATTCAGTGGATGTGTTGTTCCTTGGCAACTCTCATAATTTCACGTCGTTTCAACCGGAGATCATTGATCAGATCATCCCGGTCAATTCTTATGTGCTTGGCGTCAACGCAGAAAATGTGATCATCTCCTATTATGAACTTAGAGAAGCCCTGAAATATCAGCATCCAAAAGTGGTGGTGCTTGAAACCTACGCACTTGATCTGGATGACTCCGTAAAAAAGGGATACATCTATGAGTTCCTGGACTCGGGTCCGTGGAGCTTGAATAAGATGGCAGTTGCGGCTCGTTATCTCACCCCTGAAACAGCTTATGCTGTTTTTCCAGCCCTGCGCACCAGGATAGATTGGAATAAGATTTCAACGATCTTTAATCAACTGGATGATCAACTCTCCTCCAAACATCAGGTGATCACCGATCCAATGAATGGAGCAACCCCAAAAGACAATGTGATCAAGGAAGACGATTATCTGGCCAGCAAAGAGAAGGTGATCAGCAGCAACAAACAACCACAAGCTGATATCGATATCTATCTACGTAAAATGTATCTGCTCTGCAAAGATTATGGCATCAAGCTGGTATTGGTGAAAGTGCCGATAGTTAGTATAACCTCGAGCCAGGTTGATTATTACGCTCCATACAATATATCGGGTTTTGTAAATGATTACCAAGTGGATACGTTGATCTTTGACAAGAACCAGTTTAACCATATCGATTTTGCCGATTCATCGCACCCGAGCAGTTTTGGTTCAATAAAAATCTCCATCCAATTAGCACGGGAACTGGCTCAAATAATGAATCTGCCCGTAGATCAGGATGCGCTCAATTACTTCGACACCTTTGTTTTTACAGATTACAAGCTTACAGAAGACAACGGGCAATACAAGCTAGAACTATTTCCATCTGATCCAACTGTGCCCCTCAAATATCACTGGTCAATCAAGGATATAAATACCAAGGAAATCATTTATGATGATGACTGGAGTAATAGGCGTACATTTATATTCTCGCTTCCTAATGATGGATCTTTTCATGTTAATATTAAGGTGATGAACCCTGAAGGTGATTACCAGATTTCCGCGTATTTTTCAGTAGGAGATGAGAATTGATGATGGCAAAAAATATTGGTTACATGTGTACCGGAATGCAATGTGAAATGGGCAGAGCCACAAAGGTGGCCATGCGTTTGATCAATCCAGACCTCTCGAGGGTGGATTACACCTTCAAAGATCTTGATAGAGAATCCAATAAATTCGCCAACGTGTTGAAAGAATTAGGCGTGCATAAACAAGATAAGGTATTTGTCTTCCTGCCAAAACAAGTGGAAGTTTTCTTTGCCTTTCTTGGCGCGTTGAAATACGAGGCGATCGCTGGCGTCCTGTTCTCGAACTTTGGCAAGGAAGCTGTTTTTGACCGGCTGCTGGATTCGGGCGCGAAAATTCTCGTGACCAAGCAATCCTTCTATGATCGAATTAGCGAAATACTACCCAACCTGCCTGCTTTGGAAAAGATCATCCTGACCGATGTTGAGACGAACCAGGACGAAAAAGTGTTGAGCTATGCAGCGCTGACATCCAAGGCCAGTAATGACTTTATGGTACAGGATGTCGATCCCGAAACCCCCTCGGTATTGCACTACACCTCCGGGTCAACGGGGAGGCCGAAGGGTGTGCTCCATATCCATGGTGGAATAGCGCATCAAATCGACACAATGGACGAAGCCTTCCAGGTTGAAGAGGATGACATCTACTGGTGTACGGCAGATCAAGCCTGGGTAACCGGCGTTTCCTACGGTATCACTGGCCCCTGGGCAAAAGGGATCACGCAGGTACATTTCACCGGCAAATTTGATGCGGTCGACTGGTTCGAGATTCTCAAGCGCGAAGAGGTTACTATCTGGTACTCGGCGCCAACCGCGCTGCGCATGCTCATTCAGGACGAAGCGCGTATCATTGGTAAATACGATCTGCCGAAACTGAAGCGAGTGTACAGCGTGGGTGAGCCCCTAAACCCGGAAATCCTTTTCTGGGTTCGCAAGGTGATGCATAAAGAGATTTATGACACCTGGTTCCAGACCGAGACTGGAGGGGTGATGATCTGCAATCGTCCGGGGTTGGAGATCAAGCCGGGTTCCATGGGCAAACCATTGAGTGGCATCGAGGCTATCACAGCCGGTGAGAAGGACGAGATCCTTGGGCCGGAACAGATCGGCAGCCTGCGCGTCAGGCGGGGTTGGTCTTCCATGTTTCGCACTTATCTGAACATGGAAGATGTGTATCGCGAAAAATTCCATGGCGATTATTACGATACCGGCGACCTGGCCAAGGTAGACAGCGATGGCTACTTCTGGTTCCTCGGCCGAAACGACGACGTGATTAACACCTCCGGCCACCTTGTGGGACCCTTCGAGGTGGAGAGTGTTTTACTGGCTATGGATGAGATCGTAGACGTGGCTGTGATCGGCGCGCCAGATCCCATGCTGTGGGAGAAGATTGTCGCTTTTGTGAAGTTGAAGGAAGGACTGACCTGGTCGAAAAGTCTCGAAGTGAAATGCCGGATCGCGGTCTCCAGGCAGGTATCGCCAGTGGCAGTTCCTTCGGAATTTGTTGTTATTGATAAAATTCCAAAGAACCGCAGTGGTAAGATCATGCGCAGGGTACTCAAGGCGCAATATTTAGGCAAGGATGTTGGTGATATTTCAACAATGGAGGATTAACCATGGCAGTGATTGATGATTTGACCACAGTATTTGAAGAAGTTTTCGATCAAAAGAATTTGACCGTTACCAATGAAACGACCTCGAACGATATTGACGGTTGGGATTCAATGTCGCATGTCACCATGCTAATGGCCGTCGAGGACCATTTTGGCATCGAATTCAAACCGTATGAGATTGCTAACCTGGTCAATGTAGGAGCCCTGGTCTCGCTGATCGAAAAAAAGTTGGCTGAAAAAGGATAAACCGCGCAATTCACCTGTTTCTCCGTTTGATTATTTTAAAGGTATGGTTGTGAAAGGTATGGTTGTGTATGGAAAGCAGGGATTATGAGCAAAAATCGCATGCCGGTTGTTTTCGTTGGGCACGGAAGCCCAATGAACGCGATCGAGGAGAATGAATTCAGTCTGGCCTGGAAGCAGATGGCAAAAGAACTTCCCAGACCGAGTGCGATTTTATGCGTATCAGCTCATTGGGAAACTCCTGATTCGCGGGTGACGGTCATGGAGAAACCAAGAACCATCCATGACTTCTATGGATTTCCGTAGGAATTGAATGAAATGCAATACCCAGCGCCCGGTTCACCGCAACTGGCGGAGCGGGTGATGGAGTTGCTGGCAGACCAATCGGTTTGTGCAGACAGGAATTGGGGATTGGACCATGGTACCTGGTCGGTACTGACGCGCATGTATCCCGCCGCGGATATCCCTGTGGTGCAGTTAAGTCTGGCGCACACCCGCGAGGGTCAATATCATTACGATCTCGGATCGAAATTGCTGCCGTTGCGCGATGAAGGGATTTTGATCTTGGGGAGCGGTAATGTGGTTCACAACCTTGGCAGGATTTCCTGGGGTGACGGAGCATATGATTGGGCGATCGAATTTGACGCGAAGGTCAAGGATTGCATCAAGCGTTCCGATCATTCGCCCCTGATTCGTTTCCAGGAGCAGGGTGAAGCTGCGGCGCTATCGATCAATAGTGCTGAACATTATTTGCCACTCTTATATATTCTCGGGCTTCGACAGGTAGAAGATACCTGCCACTTTTATTGCGAAACAGTCTATTTTGGTTCTCTCTCGATGCGCTGCTTGGTGTTGAGCTAGTTCATAATTACTTTTTCCCATGGCTCGATCTCACCGGGGACGATATAGAAGAGGGGATGGGCTGTGGGTTTGTGGATCATTTGGATCAACGGGAGCCTTTCGGGACTGCGTACTGCGATCTTTTGTTTTAGATGTTGAAATTCATATTCGATCTGCCCGATTGTCACCAATATTTTTTTTGGCGAATGACCTGTCTGGATCTTGGATTCATCGAAATGATAGCCACGCTTTTGGGCTTCCAGCAAGACATGCTCAAGGTAATAGTCGATCGCAGTGATGGGCTCCGGGTGTTTTTGAAATCGTACGAGCTGGGGGTGATGCGTGTATCCCTTTGTTTGACCCAAAAGCACAGCTTTGGCTAACAGGCCTTCACGCCAGACGGCTACAAGCCCCTTGACGTCCAAATAGGAAGGCGACAGCGACCAAAGTCTCACCGTATTACCATTGCGAGATTGGTTTCATGGTTGCTTTTACGATGGCATCTCTGCCCTTCTCTTTAGCTTCGTACATTGCCTGATCGGCCGCGCTGATCAATTCCTTGATCGTGTTTCCATTTTCCGGATAAAACGCGATTCCGATGGATACTGAGGTGAAGATTTTGGATTGATGATTTTCTATTTCGATATTCTTAATGCCAAGACGGATCTCTTCTGCTTTTTCCAGAGCAATTTCCTGTGGCATTCCCTGAAAACTGAGCAAGATTTCATCCCCACCGAAACGACAGGCAAAGTCATCTTTACGAATGGAACTACGAATGAATTTACCGTATTCCTGCAGGAGGTAATTACCGGTTTGATGGCCAAAAACATCGTTGACTCGCTTAAAGTGATCGATATCCATCACGATGAGGCAGAAGGTCTGGTTTTCTCGCCTACATTTCTCCAGAAGATCGTCCAAAATTTCATCCATGCCGCGAAAGTTGAATAATCCTGTCAAGGGGTCGTGCAAAGCCTGATCTCGTAATTGTTCTTGAAGGCCATTGATCTTTTTAAGTTGAATTTTTAAATCTCGGTTTGCTTTACTGAGATTGATCTCTGCCTCTTTTTGCTGGGTAACGTCGCGAAGGATGAGTAAACTACCAGGACTGTTTGTGGCGTTGGCTGCTAGGGGCGCGCTTCTCAAGTCGAGATACCTGGTCTTAGGTTTTTTGAGTGTAAGATCGTAGGGAGTCCGATTACTTAACAATCGATCCAGGTCAATTTCCCTGGGTAAAATTTCACTTAAATCCTTCCCAATGAAAGCACCACCTGAAAGAGCCAGTAAATCGATAGCGTTCTGGTTGATCTTGACGATCCTTCTTCTCCAATCGACTACGATCATGCCGTCCTGCAGATGTTGGACCACGTTATCATTGGCGACCGGTACCAGATCGAGTAAACGGTAGTGGATAAAACCAAACGCCAGAATGATGTTAGTCATCAAAAAACCAAAGATCGAGATATCCATCCCGCGTACCGGCTCGATATTGAAGACGTACATAAAACCCGTAATAATTGGGAAGATGAAAGCGATCAGGATGGCAATCAATTGCGATCGGAAAGGGGGTTGGTTGCGTGGGATCGCTCGGATGAGTAAGGCCATACCAAACGCAACCAGGAAGTAAATATAAATGATATTGACATAGAAAAGAATGCCGTGACCATACGAAAGGATATTATATTGGATCGCTCCCCAGGCAAACCATGTCCACAAAAGGTGATGGTGGTTGTTTGTCCAGGCGCCTACCAGCACAATGACCGGGATGATCATTAGCACGATGATTGTCCGCAGGTTGACCTTTTCTTGTGTTGTATACGCCACCAGGAATAGATATAGAAGGGGTGTTACAAATACTAATCCGATATATGAAAATTGCGACCAAAAGATCTTGTTAACGATGATCTTGTTTTCTGCTTCGATCAATAATCCGATATCCCAGATTGCCAGACCGACGAGATGTAGAACGAAAAAATTACCCCCGTATGTTTTTCTTCGCGGCCAGGCGAGAAGGAATAGTGCCGTGGCGCAAAAGAAAATTATGATGTAGACGATTGCATGCGGTTGCAGGTTCATTTGTAAGTCTTAATCTGCCTCATCTGCATCAGGATGATATTCAGACTCTTTTAGTTTACAAACCCTTTTATCCAAAGTCAATTGTGTATTTCGAAAGGTCTATATTGTTTTGGTTAATTTTCCGATTCCAAATCCGCCAAACGCGAAAATGGCCGAACCCAAAAATACAGGAATCGCTGTTGTCCAGATATAGCGTAGAATGGGGACTTTGTAGACGCCGGCTAACACACTAACCACTTTGGGTCCATACCCAGGGATCATCCGGGCACCGATCAGAAATAACGGAGATTCAACTTTCATTTTGCCAAGCCCAAACGGTAGTTTGTCTTTCTTCTCTACAAAATTCGTGGCTGAGCCGATATGCGTACCCAGATAATATTCCACCAGGGCCGAAAGGGTATTGCCAAGCCCAGCGATCAGTGTCGCATAAAATGGGCCAAAAAGGGCGCCAATGAACAATGTAAATGGTTCTGATGGGATCAGGGTCATCCCCATAAGCGCGTAAAAAATGATGCTAATGACGATCCCCCAAGCTCCAGCCGAGCTGATAAAGTCTTTTATCCGTGCCAGGTCAGTGGTGAAAAACACTCCCACCAGAATCATGATCAAGACAGAGAAAACGAGTATAGAGATCGATTGGTTGCGGCGATTCTTTCTGGTTTCATCGTCAACGGGAGGTTGTTGCTTGTTTTTTTGTTGTATCTTCGGTTCGTTGGTCATTGGGTGAGTATAGCTGAGAATTTTTACCGTGTGAAGGAAGAAAAAGTATCAAAAGCTCTCAATAATCCATGTAACAGGTGTTGCAAAAAAGATATTTCATTGATAAAATGTAACAAGTGTTGCATATGAAACCTATGGAATATAAATGGTTGCTTTTTTGTCCTCAACTTCCGGCGAACCCGTCCAGTCCACGGGTGACCGTTTGGCGGCGCATGCATTCAGCCGGCTCGATCGGATTGGATAATGGTTTGTGGCTGCTTCCCTACTCCGACTCAGCTGTTGAACTCGTCCAGGAAATGAAAGACTACGTCAAAACCCAGGGGGGGACGAGTAAAACTTTCCTGACCCGCGAGTTCGACAGCGAAACCGAAAATGAGATCATGGAACGTTTTCGTCAGGACCGTGAAGAAGCGTACGCCGAATTTAAGGAACAGTGTGCTGATTTCGTGGTTGAGATCGAAAAAGAGACAAGACGCAAGAATTTCAGTTTCGCCGAATTTGAAGAAAATGAGCAGGACCTGGTCAAATTGGAAACCTGGATGGGAAAATTAAAAGAACGAGATTTTCTGGGTGGCGCTCATGCTGAAGAAGCCGATGAGTGGCTGGAAAAATGCCGCCAAGTGTTTCAGACTTTTACAGCGGAAGTTTATTCGAACGAAAACTTTGATCACGAAAGTAACATGCAGTTCGACCCTGGGTTCATTCCGCGACCGAGCGCTAAAGATCCGAAGAAAACACCAAAAAAATAGCATATTGGTACAAGGAGAAATCATTTATGGTAGACGACATCGAGAAACCGACGACAATGGAACGGGTGAAGAAATTACCCCGCAATGTTTGGGCAGTGGGTTTCACCAGTTTTTTCATGGACGTGTCCAGCGAGATGGTGGTAAATATCATTCCATTGTTTCTATCGAATGTATTGGGTATCAAGACGAATATCATCGGCTTGATTGAAGGGATCGCCGAGGCAACGTCAAGTGTTTTGAAGCTGTTTTCGGGATGGCTTTCTGATAAATTGGGCCAGCGTAAATGGTTGGCTGTGATCGGTTATGGCCTTTCTGCGATCGTCAAACCATTCTTTTATATCGCCAATAGCTGGGGGCTCATTGCTGGTGTTCGGTGGGCAGATCGGGTGGGAAAGGGCATCCGTACCGCCCCCCGCGACGCTCTTGTGGCTGATTCGGTCACGGCTGATTCTCGCGGCGTAGCGTTTGGTGTCCATCGCGCTATGGATACCGCGGGAGCAGTTTTTGGTGTTGGCATCGCGGCTCTGGCAGTTTGGCTGGGTCAAAAGAACACCAGTTTGCTCACGAGGGATACATTTAAAGTCATTGTCTTGATCAGCTTGCTGCCGGCTTTTTTGGCAGTGCTTTCGCTTGTGGTTGGCGCCAAAGATGTCGCAATCAAAGGACAACGGACTGCGCCGAAATTCTCTCTTAAAGGGATGGGCACTCCCTTCATCATCTTTCTGGTCATTGTCAGCATCTTCACCTTGGGGAATTCATCGGATGCCTTCCTTACCCTGCGCGCGCAAAACCTGGGCGTCTCTGTCCTGGGGATACTGATCATGTTGCTTGTTTTCAACCTGGTGTATTCGATCATTTCCACCCCGGCAGGAAATCTCTCTGACCGGATCGGCCGGCGTAGGTTAATCATCAGCGGCTGGTTGGTTTACGCTGTGATTTATCTCGGATTTGCTTTCGCCACCCGAGCCTGGCATATCTGGTTGCTTTACGTCGCTTATGGCGTCTATTATGGCATGGCCTATGGCAGCGCCAATGCCATGGTGGCCGACCTGGTCCCAGAGAACCTGCGCGGGACGGCATACGGAACCTATAACGCTGTTATTGGCCTTTTAGCTTTTCCGGCTTCGTTCATTGCTGGTGTGTTGTGGGAAGGGATTCCCAGCCTGGGTTGGAACGGTTTTGGTCCTTCGGCACCTTTCTTCTTCGGCGGGAGCCTGGCATTGATCGCTGCTTTTCTGATGATCGTGTGGATGCCAAAAACACAGAAGCAATAAAGTCATTCTTCTTAAGAGGAAAGCCAGGCTAAGTGCCTGGCTTTTTTATTTTAGAATTGCGGTAAGTTTTTCCAGGAAACTGTGGCGGGTATCTGGATCGCTCAAGTCTAGGTTGAGGCTGTCTTTATACAGGTGGGGAACCAGGATGGACATAAATGCCGCGTTCATAATCTGCATAATAGACAGTTCAAGATCAGCCCTGCTGCCATTGTAACCGTGAGATTCGAGATCATCGACCAATTGGCGAGTAAAAATGTTCAACCGTTTAACCACTAGCGCGTCGTAATTCCCTTCAGCCAGCAGGTCGTGGAAATGAGCCCGGGTGATTCCCGGAAAGTTCACACCTCCCTCGATAAGGTGATTGAAGATGTTGTAACAACGCTGCTGAGCGGTCAAACCGGGGTCATCGGGAAAATCGGACCAGTCGAAAGCGTGGTCCATGGTGCGTTCCATCACTTTTTGGATGAGCACATCTTTGCTGCGGAAGTAGTAATTGATGGCGGCGCTGTTGATGCCGGCTTCCTTGGCGATAACACGATTGGTTGAGCCTTCCACTCCATATTTCTCCAGGCAGTTGATGGCAGCGTTGATGATCTTTTCTTCCACTGAGGTTTCTACCTGATCGGTCATTTGGTCTCCTCTTTTGTTTCGATATGACAAAGTTTAGCTGATTCCTGCCACAGCCTGAATGACAGCACCGGATTAATGGCGTTACGGGAGGGGTTCTTGGGAGCGCTGTCGTGCCAGTAGACGGCAGTTGATTGCGGAGCCTCCGGATCGCCAGCAAGGAAGAGGATTGTCGTGGCTGGTTCGATGGGATCCACTCCCAGCGTTTGACGTTTTCGCCAGATAAAGCTGGAAAGGGGGCTGGTGCCTTTGAGGCCGATGTCGGTGTTCACCAAGCCGGGGTCCACGGCAAAGGCGTGAACGGATGAGCCGGCATGAAGACGGTTGAATTCGAAACTGAAGAGTACGTTGGCCAGTTTGGAGACCTTGTACTGCCACAGGCTGATGAAGATGCCCGGTTTGCGGATACGCTCAGGGTTTAGGAAGGTACGTAGATGCGAATCTGAGCTGACCGTGATAACGCGGCTACTGGGCGATTTCAGTAGAAGGGGTAACAACAGGTGGGTAAGCAGGAAGGGCGCCAGGTGGTTGACGGCAATGGTGGTTTCAATGCCGTCCTCCGTAAGTACCAATCGATCCATAAAGAGACCAGCGTTGTTCACCAGTACGTCCAGACTCTCATACCCTTCAGATTTCAGGATTGATTCGATCTCACCGGTCAGCCGCTTCACCTCAGATTGGCGTGAAAGATCACCGATTACAAAGGCGACCTGTGCTTTTGGCACCTCCCGCAGGATCATTTCACAGGCTTTCGCGCAGCGATTTTCATCGCGACCAACCCCGATCACAAACCCGCCTCTTCGGCAGAATTCCAGGGTGGTGCGGTAACCGATCCCAGCAGTAGAGCCGGTGACGACGATGGTTTTTCCGGTGAAATCAAATTCGTTTTCCATGAGTCTTCCTTTCCTGTGAATGATTCTATGTGTTTCTCGTGATTTGTCAAGACGATTGAAACGATTGATTCAATCAAGTGATTGACAAATCAGAAAAATATATGTATATTAATCAAATGATTGAATCAATTGATAGGAGTTTACAATGAAAAGTTACATGATGATCACCGGTGCTACCGGCGGACTTGGGGGCGCTTTCGCGGTGGAAGCCGCGCGAATGGGATTCGACCTGGTGCTGACTGATGTTTCTCCGCAGGGGCAGACCCTGGCGGACCGCCTGACCGAAAAGTTTGGAGTGGAGACGCGGTATTTTCCTTGCGACCTAACCTCCGAACCGGCGCGGACGGAACTGTTTGAGGCTTTCCGAGAGCAGGAGCTACGCTTTTGGTCGCTGGTCAACGTGGCCGGACTGGACCATGAAGGCGCTTTCCTCGAAAAGAGTCGCAGCCAAATCCTGACCATCCTCAAGGTTAACCTGCTGGCCAACATGGATATCAGCCATGAGGTGTTGACCATGCGTGACGATTCACGCAAATTCAGATTGATTAATACCTGCAGTATGGCAGGTTTCTACCCTATGCCATTCAAAGCCACCTACGCGGCCACCAAACGGTTTCTGCTCGATATCTCGCTGGCGCTCAACGAAGAGATCCGAGCATTTGGTTCGGTCACGGCGCTCTGCCCCGGAGGAATGCCCACCACGGAAGAGTGCATGCGCGCCATCTTCGCCCAAGGGTTCTGGGGTTGGGCTACCACTGTCGATCCCTATAAAGTGGCACGGACAACTCTGCAAAAGGCGATGAAGGGACGCCGGATTTATATCCCCGGCTTCACAAACAAATGGCTTCAGGCTATCAGCACCTGCGTACCGACAATCTCCAAAGTAAGGTACGTGGCAGCCCGCTGGACGAAATCTCAGGCAGACCTGGCCATGCGACGGCTTTTCGCGGGTCGAAAGTCGCCAGCGGAAGGACCCTTGCAACAAAAAATTGCCTGATAAATAATTATTCATCCGACTGATTCCTGTATAATAAATAAATTACCCATATCCCCGAATACAGGAATCAGCCATGACCAGTCAAAGCAAGTATTTGCGTTTTTCATTTTTTGGAATGATCTACTTTGCTGAAGGGATCATCCTGGGCTATTTTGCTTCAATCAACGCGCTTTACATGATCGAAAGCGGCCTGGATATGACCAAGGTGGGTATCTTCTCTTCAATTGCGCTTATCCCATTCGTGTTGAAGATCTTCTTTGGAATGTTAAGTGACAAGTTCAACTTCTTTGGATTGGGGCACCGCAAACCTTATATTGTCATCGGTTTGTTAGTGCAAATCGCCTGCTTGCTGGTGGTGGCGCAGTTGAACCCGGGTAAGCAATACTGGGTATTTGTGGGCATGGCTTTCCTGCTGCAGTTGGGCATGGCCTTCTTCGATACCTGTGCCGATGGATTGGCACTGGATATCACCCCGCTTTCCGAGAAAGGTGTCCTTCAGGGCTTCATGGTCGGTGGCCGCGCCATCGGTGTGATTGTAGCAGCCTCTACGTGCGGGTTCATCGCCGAAAAACTGGGCTGGTCATCGGTCTTTTACTTCCTGGCTATTCTAACCCTGCTTCCATTCATTCTTCTCTTTTTTGTCAAAGAAACTGTTCGTCAGCCGGGCGAGGACTTTAACTGGAAAGCGTTTGGAGCGTTCAAAGATCGCCAGGTATTGGCAGCAGCCGGGGTGGGGTTGATCGTCTTCATGGTCATTGTCGGCGCCAACCAGATCATTAACCCTTCCTTCCAGGATAAAATGGAGCTCAGTCTGGGCACAGCCGGGCTGATCACTACCGTTTGGGGAGTGGGCGTGACGCTGGGAGCCATCGTTGGCGGTATCGTGATGGATAAGTTTGGTGATAAGAAAGCGTTGTGGATTTCCATGCTCACTGTGGCACCAACTTTATTGCTCATGGCTTTCGCAACGAATATCCCGACAGCGTTCGTCACGGCGGCGTTGTTCGGAGTGGCTTACGGCATTTCACAGGCCTGTTACTTTGCCCTGGCCATGAAATACACGCAACCCTCCATCGCGGCTTCGATGTACTCGATCCTGATGGCCGTCACGAACATTGGTCAGGGGATTGGTCTGGCGCTGAGCGGTGTGTTGGCAGACAATCTCGGATATATCTACGCTTTCGCGGCTTTTGCCCTGTTGATTTTCCTGGTCATTCCATTCATGCCGGTGTTGTTCAAACAGGAAACGCAGAAATCATAGTACACAACGATTAAGAAGAAAAGAAGGAGCCTTGCGCTCTGTCTTTTTTATAGTTGAAATCCGTGTTGAATCAACTCTTCCCGCAACTGCGTCGAGGAGCGGAACTGGATGCAGTTCAATCCGAGCTGGTTGCCCATGCGGATGTTGTCTTCGGAATCGTCGATGTAAACACAGTCCGCCGGGTCCAGGTCGTTGCGCCGTAGCAAAATTTGGCACAGAGTAGGGTCGGGTTTGGCGGTTTTCTCTCGACCAGAGATAGCCATGTCTTTGAAAACTGAGAAGAAGTCGTACGTTTTTTCAACGATGGCGAATTTATCAGGCGACCAGTTGCTCAAGCCATAGAGGGGAACACCTTGATCGGACAGCTTTCTCAAAATCGCCACGTTTTGCTCGAAGACCCGGCCAAGCGTTTCCAACCAGCGCTCGTTGTAGACGCGCAGTACTGCAGCGTGCTTGGGATATTTTCGGCACATGTCTTCAGTGGAATCATTAATCGAGAGCCCCTTGTCGCACTCGATGTTCCATTTCCAGAAATCGATCTCCTGCAGGAATGCGGCGATCTCGGTATCGTTGGTCAGCACCTTGCGCAGCAGGTAGTACGGACTCCAGTCGAGCAGCACCCCACCGAAGTCAAAAATGATGGATTTAGGCATTGATGGTTCCAATCGTTTGCAAAGATTGGGGGAATTGTAACGCAAAAAGTAGTTGCGAGCGTAGTACTTGAATGAACAAGGATCGAGATTTCAACGAGCGAAGCAATCCCCAACGAGCATATAAAATTATTGGGGATTGCTTCGTCGCGAAGAACGCTTCTCGCAATTAAAACTCCGTGATCGCCTCCAACGGAACGGGCGGATAGATCTGCTGCGGCTTGGGTGGCATCGAATTGTAGACCCAATCCACCTCGAGCACGCCAATCTGGATGCCGCAGACGCGCTTGCTGCCCTGGTAGGTACCGCGGACGAGCACGTCCTCCATAGATGAGATCGCCATACTAAGGATGGCCACGCTGGTGTACGGCGGGATGGCTTTCAGGTCATCGCCGAACGCGCCAAAAGAGAAGCAGAGGTGTTCGGGGTCGAGCGACTGCGCCTGGATGACTGGGATCACCACCGGGTAACCTTCCGCGTCCACATAGCACAGGAACTTGAGATTGTCGATCTTGTCAAAGAAAGCCTGCGTCCACTGGTTCATCACTGGCTTCTTCGATTTCTTAAAGGTGAACGCCTTGGCGATCATGGTCTGGATGGCAGCAAAGATCACCTGGTTCATCGGCAGGGGGTGCTTACCCGAATGGCCCTTGAGGTCCATGTAATGCACGGTGTGTACGCCGAAGTAGGAGTTGTAGCGGAAGAGCGGCTGATTGTTATAGTAATCGTAATCTTTTCCATGCTTATCGGAACGGGTGTATTCTGCCTGGCCAGTCCAGACGCTCTTGTCCAGCCCCATGATGAGGAATCCGGTCTTCGGATTGTTCTTGATGAATTTCTTGCTGACCCCTTCCATAAATTGTCCCCAGACCACCTCGCCGGGGTTTGCTGCCATCAGGGTGGTGATGAGGGTGACGTGCGGTAGGCCGTCAGGGGTGACGGTGCCGAGGATACCGATCTTCATGGCGGGTAACAGGTCGGTGATATCCTGTTCAGAAAATTGTTTGTTTGGGTAACGGTCGTTGCTCATAATCCTCCAGTATAGATCAATCTTCCAGTCTGGCAGCGCCGGTGACGAAGACGCGCTCAGGGGAGAACCCGCCGGAGCGGGCCCAGGTGCCGGCTTGGTCGAGGTCGGCCTGGGTCATCAGTTCGGTCTGGTTGAACAGCCATTCCTGGTCCAGGCGCGAGTATTTGTCGCGGCACAGGTTGTTGAAGGCGCACAGTTCCCAGCGCGCGGCGGTGTTGCCGACGTTGGTTGCCAGCCAGGCGCTAATACCAGTGAGGTTAGCCTGTGTGGCTGTGGCGCCAGGGATTAGCGGGGTACGAATCCACAGCAGCTTTTCGGGTGAACGGGTACGTATCTCTTCGGCCAGCCATTTGAGATTGTCGAGGATACGTTCCAGGGGAGCGCCAGTCCACCTTTGATGCTCCGCCGGGTCGATTAGCTTGAGGTCCACCAGGAAGGTATCGAAGAAGGGGAACATCTCCTCCAGGGTCTGTCGGGCACAAAGGGCGCAGGTGTCGAGCGCCAGGGAGATATTCCGGCTCTTGAGTTGTCGCGCTAAGTCAATGGTAAATGCCGGTTGCAGGGTCGGTTCGCCGCCCGAAAAGGTGACACCGCCGCCGGATTTTTCGAAGTAGGCGCGGTCCTTGCAGAGTTCATCAACCAATTCAGAAACGCTGGCCCTTGTACCCAAGATTTCCATTGCGCCGCTTGGGCAGGCTTCCACGCATTCTCCGCAAACAGAACACAACGCGCGGTCACGGATGATGCCATCCGAAGTCAGGGTGAGGGCATTTTGCCCGCAGGCCTCGATGCAACTTTCGCATCCAATACAGCGCACGGCCAGCCACTGCACCTCAGCTTTTGGAGAGATGGATTCGGGGTTGTGGCACCACTGGCAGTGCAGCGGGCAACCCTTGAAAAAGACGGTGGTGCGCAGTCCGGGGCCGTCTTCAGTCGAGAGGCGCTGCAGGTGCAGGATGAGGCCGGTGGTGGTATCGGTCATGACGGTTTCCATACTCAGCAAAGGCTGTGGCTTTCGCGGGCGATGATCTCGTCCTGTAGTTCCTTGCCGATGACGGTGAAGTAGGCGTTGTAACCGGTCACGCGCACCAGCAGGTGGCGGTAGTCCTCAGGATGCTTCTGGGCTTCCCGTAGCATGGCAGCATCAAGGATGTTGATTTGCAGCGCGGAACCGCCATTCTCGATGTAACCCTTAATGAAGGCTTTGAATTTCTCCTTGTGTTCAGGATCACGCAGAAGTGTGGGGTTGAAGGTGATGGTATGGCTGGCGCCGTTGGGAAGCAGGTTCAGGTATTCTTCCCAATCACCTTTACCGTTGGCAGCTTTGCCGCCCATGGCCTTGCCTACCGAATTGACATTGGCGGTCGGGCCTTTGATATCGGTACCGTCGGAGGGGCAGATGGCATTGGAGAGGAATTTGCCCTTGGCACGCCCGTCCGGGCTGGCGGGGAGGATGTCAGAATAGGCGATCCAGTAGTTCCAGCTCAGCATACCGGGGCGGAACTGGCGGTTGGTCGATTTCGTTTTGTACTTCCAGGTTTCTTCCGTCCACAGTTCCATCACCTGGCTGGCCATTGCGTCGCCGGCCTCGTCGTCTCGTCCGTACTTGGGGGCTTTGTTGCGGGCGATGGTCTGGAGTTTCTCGTGGCCGACCCAGTTGTTGCGCAGGGCCTGGACGAGTTCGTCCATGGTACAAACATTTTTATCGTAGACCAGGTACTTAACGGCGAGCAGTGAATCGACGGTGGTCGCGTAGGTGACGGCCTCAATAGTAACAAAGCCCAGTTCAGCGCCGCCTTCGTTTATATCCATCCCCTTCTCAGCGCAGCCTTTAGTCAGGCAGGAGAGGTAGGGGGTCGGGAAGTAGCGCGCGCGAACAGATTCAGAAAGCTCGTAAAGCTCCACACTGCGTCTCACAATGGATTTGGTCTGCATGGCATACGCCTGCCAGAATTGCTCCCAGGTGCTGAACTCGCGTGGATCACCGGTAGGCTCGCCAACCAATTTTAGCGGCTCAGCCTTGCCGGTGATTGAATCGACATAGGGGAACATGTCGTAACCGCCGGTGAGGGTCAACTCGACAGCTTTCAACAGGTTCAGGTTGTTATCCACGGTTCCGGAGCGATCGTTACCAGACATGGTGTTTTCCAGGCAGCCGACAGGGGCGTAATCGAAAACGGTGTTCTTATTGATATATTTCTCGACACCAGCCTTGCGCGCTTCAAGCATCAAACCAGCCATGGAACGCTCATCGAAGTTGAGCAGGAATGGCGCGCCTTGGCTGGAGGAGACCATGTCAACCACCTTGTCGAGTAGCTTCTCAGGGGAACCGCGGTGCAGGCGTACGTTCGGCTTGGGCTCGAGGATGGGGGTCATCTCGTCGATGACTTCCAGCACGGCGTAGGTCAGGTCGTTGGTCATATCCTTACCACCAGCACCGACACCACCGATGGTTAGCAGTTGACCGTACCCGGCGGTGACGCCGGCCGGACCGGTCTTGATCATGGCGTCGTAGGCATAATTACATTTGACCCAGAAGCACTTGAGCAGCTCCTTGCCGAATTCGCGGTCCATGCCCTCGTTGAGGGATTTTTGCCACAGCGGGTGCATGTACTGGTCGAAGCGCCCGAAGGAGGTACCCGGGCCGGGATAATTCTCATCAGACATTACGAGCATATGGCTCAGCCATAGTGTTTGTAGCGCCTCCCAGAAAGTTTGCGGAGCTTCCCAGGGAACGCGGTCCAGGTTGGCGGCCATTTGTTGCATTTCTTCCTGACGAGTCTTGGAGGCTTCATTCGCGGCCAGATCGCGGAGGGTTTTAGCGTATTCCTTGCCCAGCTCGGCAGGCAGCGTGCACGCGGTAAGCATGGCTCTCAATTGCGCGCCTTTCTTTCCTTTTTGCTCAGCCAGGCTGAGCGCGTCATACTTCGCCTGGATGTCAGCGTGAATGCCTTTCCAACCTTTCTTGATCACCTCGCTGTAACCCACCACGAGGTGACCGCTGGTGGCACCACAGTTGCCAAAGCCGTGATTGTGATACCACAGCATGGCTTCGCGGGCGCCACCCTTACCTGAGACTAGACGATCGAACTCTTTGGCTTCCTTTTTCGTCAGGCACATCGAGGTTTGCACGTTGAAACGCCCGCCGGCGATCAAGTCGCCCGGTTGTACTTCCTTGGGGACGTACTTGACCATCACCTCGCGGAGGAACCAGGCGCGCCGCTCCGGCAGGCTCATCTTCCAGAAATCCGGGCAAAGATCCACGACCTTCGCAGTCTGGTTGAATGAAGAACGGAAGGTGGGGATGTAGAAGTAAGTTTCCGGCACAATGTAAAAGGTCATTTCGTTGAACTGAAAATCCCACGGTGTGCCGGTGGTCCAGGTGGTGAACTCGTTGTTCCATTTGCGCTCCACACCCTGGAAATAATAATCTCTCAGCCAACGCACGCGATCTGAGAGATTCTTCGGTTGCTTTATCGTGTATTTCGGTTTGTCGTAAGCAACGGTAACCATCTTTTACTCCTTTGTCGTGGATTCTTGTATGTGTGCTAACAAATGTTTTGATCCGTGCGCGAGAAGATCGGTCATGATACGAGCCGCATTGTCTGGTTCGTGTTGACGGATAGCAGCGATCAGGCGTTGGTGAAAAGTAAAAACCTCGTCTAAAACAGAGCTGCCATGGCAGCCTTCGAAGAAAAGTCCGGTGAAGTGGGTGTAAACCGCGTTGAACGAATTGAGGATGAGAGGGTAGATATGGTTTTGCGAGGCCAGCGCTACCTGCAGGTGGAAATCGAAATCGAGTTTGGTAAGAGCAGCGATGTCATTTCGATCCGCAGCTTTTTCAGCCAAGGTGATCTCTTCCAGGCGGGCAAGCTGTTGGGGAGTTGCTTTTTGCGCGGCCAGACGAGCGGTTTCGGATTCGACCAGCATGCGCATCTCGAACAGGCTGTTAGTGAAAGCCGGGTCGAACTCACCCTGATGATAACTTAGCAAAGAGGAAAGGATGGCCATCGATCCTGACTGGCGGTAATCATTCACCACCACACCACGCCGCGGTAGGATTGTCACCAGACCCTTGGCAGCCAGATCGACCAGCGCTTCGTGCAGCACCGGGCGGCTCACACCGAGCTTCAGGGCCAGGTCGCGTTCAGCGGGAAGGTGTTCTCCTGCCTTTAACTCTCCCGAAAGGATCAACTGCTCTAAACGCGAAATACATGCGTCTTTCAGGCTTTCCACTCGCAGAGGTTGTATGGGAAGATTCATATGATCCTTAGATAATCTGGTAAAACCACCAGCCATTAATCATTATAACGAATTCTGATATGGATTCAAGTGCTTTTTGTCACAAAGATCGCAAAGAAAAAAGAGGGATAAAAACTGATTGTCCCTTGAGCAAAGGTCTATAGCGAATCTGTTTCAGATTCCAAATCGTGAAAGCGGTATCCCACTCCCAACTCAGTGAGAATGTATTCCGGGCGGTTGGGGTCTTTTTCCAATTTACGACGCAGGTTGCTGATATTCACCCGCAGCAGGCGAGATTCATCGCCGAACTCATAGGAACTTCCCCACACTTTTTGGATCAGTTGCCGGTGGGTGACCACCACACCTTTATTCTGCATCAGGACTGCCAGAATGTCGAATTCGGTAGGCGTGAGTGGCAAGGCTTTCCCCGCCAGGGTTACCTGGTGTTTGGGAATATCCAGAATCAGTTTACCCGCTCGCACCACCGTGTTGGAAGCGTCGAATTCATTTCGCCTCATCACCACCCGCACTCGGGCCAGTAGTTCTCCCATGCTAAAAGGTTTAGTCAGGTAATCATCAGCTCCGGTATCAAGAGCTTCGATCTTACTGTTTTCGTCGCTGCGTACCGAAAGGATGATGATGGGTACGTTGCTCATCTCACGAACTTCGTGGGTGACCTCCACACCATCCATATCAGGCAGACCCAGGTCAAGGATAAGCAGATCGGGTTTAAAGCTGGCGAGTTTTTCGAGGGCCTCCATACCGGTGCCAGCTTCTTCAATTATGTGGTTATAGACCTTAAAAGAAGCACGGAGAAACCGTCTGATTTCGGGTTCATCATCCACTAATAAGATCTTACGGGTGTGACTGTTCATTTTCCTTCCGCCTTGGTCTCGTCTGATAGCAGACAGAAACGGACGCTCAACCCCTGACCCGGCTTCGATTCGGCGCGGATCCAGCCACCATGAGCTTCGATGATCCCTTTGCAGATGGAAAGACCCAGGCCGGTGCCGCTCGATTTGCTTTGATTGGGACCGCGGTAGAACTTCGCAAAGACTTTTTCAAGTTCGTTATCCGGTAACCCATTGCCACTATCGCTGACTACAACTTCAACGGTTTTGCCGCAATTTTCTGCGCAAATCCTGATCGGTGAACCGTCTGGCGAGTATTTGCAAGCGTTATCGAGAAGATTTGTGATAACAATGGCGATTAAATTGATGTCGCAATATACAAGGTGCAGGTCATCCGGGATGATCAGCTCAAGCGGACGATCTTTAAGACGGTTTGAAAACTGCCGCACAATGGAACCGATCAAATCCTGCAAATCGCAGACCCCTAGGTTGAGTTGAACATTGCCAGATTCCAAGCGAGTCATATTCAGCAGGTTTTCGACCAGCCGATTCAACTGGTTGGCTTGATCGGTGGCAGAAGTGAGCAACTCCAAGCGGGTGGATGCGTCCATCTTTCGTACTTTTGAATGACTATTTTCCACTTCAGTCAAAGAGGTTAATACACCAGTGATCGATGCCAGCGGTGTGCGCAGCTCGTGCGAGATCGAGTTCAATAGCGCCGACTGTAATTTTTCGGTCTTGCGAAGCATCTCGCTCTGGGCGGCTGATTCAACCAGTTCCGCGCGTTCAATGGAGAGGGCAGTGAGGTTGGCAAGCCCTTCCAGTTCAAGTCGTTGTTCGATCGGAAATGAAGGGCCATCTTCTAGTTGAAAGACGCCCAATACACCGACAGGGCCATTTGCAGTAACGAGTGGAGTGAAGTGAAATGAAGACGCAGACAGGGTGTCTGTACCGCGTCCGCAAGGATGGGCGTGTTTGAATGACCAATCAGCAACAGCCAGTTCGTTCTCGTCCAGCGTTACATTTGGAGCAATCGCTTTGGCTGTCAGTTTTCCATTTTCGGGTAACAGAATGACACAATCGCGATTCATGGCAGAAACACAGGCGCTTTGAGAAATACGTAGTACTTGTTCGAGCGATACAGCTCCCGTCAAATCGCGGCTTAGGTTCAGCATGGATTGTGTTAACTGTTCCTTGTGGCGCATGGAATCCACCTGATCGCGTAACAGGGCGGCCGATGAACTGATGATGAGGCTGACGGTAAACAACCCAGCAAAGGTAAGCAGGTATTGCGTGTCGTCCACGGTCAACCGGTAAACTGGGTTGATAAAGAACAGGTCGAAAGCCATAACACCCAAAAATGACGAAAGGATAGACGGCCCTCTACCCAGATAGATGGCGGATAGTACCACGCCAAGCAAATAAATCATCACCAGATTGGTAGGATCGAGCACACTCTTCAATGGCAATCCAGCCAGAGTGAGAATCACCACTAACAAAACACTGACCGCGTAACGCCATAAAGGCCGGTGGATTGGCATCCCCCCGGGGGTTGATTTCTTAGTAATGATGGATTCGCCGCTTACCACATAAACATCGATTGAACCGCTTTCACGCATGATCTGGTCGATCACCGAACCGCGAAGCATTTCTGTGAGGCGTGGTCGATATGGTTTCCCCGCAATGATCTTTGTTATATTGTGCTCGTGGGCGAAGTTCATCACCGTATCGGCGACGGATTCACCCGGCATCACCGAAACCTTCGCTCCCAGTTCTTCGGCTAAATGCAAGAAACGCTGAACTCTCAAGCGGTTTTCGGAAGGCATGTGTAGATGCTGCGGAGTTTCCACGAACATCACATACCATTCGGCGTTCAGGTCTTCCGCCAGGCGGCGACCAGAGCGGATTAGCCGTTCCCCCAGCGGGTGCGAACTGATGCACACAAGAATACGTTCAGTAGCAGGCCAGGGACCAGGAATGGCTTTGTTTTGCATGTAGCTCAGCATCTGGTTATCCACCCGATCGGCTGCTCGACGCAAGGCGAGTTCTCGCAATGCGGTAAGGTTGCCTTTGCGGAAGAATTTTTCCAAGGCCCTTAATGCCTGATCAGAAATGTAGACTTTGCCATCCTTCAAACGCTGCAAGAGTTCGTCTGTGGGCAGGTCGATCAGTTCGATCTCGTCAGCTTCGTCTACCAACCGGTCTGGGATCTTTTCGCGCACTGAAACGCCAGTGATCTGCAAGACGATATCAGATAGACTTTCCAAATGCTGAATGTTGACGGTGGAATAGACATCAATCCCCGCTGCGAGAATCTCATCTACATCCTGATAACGTTTGTGGTGCCGGGAACCCGGTGCGTTGGTATGGGCAAGTTCGTCCACCAATACCAGTTGGGGGTGGCGCTTGATAACTGCATCGAGGTCCATTTCAGTCAGGTTGGTGCCCCGGTAATCAATCGATTTACGCGGGATCACATCCAAGCCGGCCAACAAGGCTTCGGTCTCCTTACGCCCGTGGGTTTCGGCATATCCGACAACGACGTCGACCCCCTCTGCCAAGCGTTGGTGCGCTGCTTCAAGCATGGCGTAGGTTTTACCCACACCGGCAACATAACCCAGGAAGATCTTAAGCTTTCCCCGTTTGGATTGGGCTTCTTCAGCTTGAATGCGAGCCAATAGCTCGTCAGGATCTGGTCGATTGTCTTCTCTCATCACCACTTTATTGTAGCGCATCAAGAGCCAGGTTCAGCTTGAGAACATTGACGACTGGTTCACCGAAGATTCCGAGCCAGCGGCGGGTTGTGCATTTGTCAATCAGTGCATTTACAATATCCAAGCTCAAGTTGCGCGCTTTGGCTACCCGCGCAGTCTGATATCGGGCCGCGGCCACACTGATATCTGGATCCAAACCACTGGCAGAAGAAGTTACTAGGTCGGCCGGGATGGGGGCAATGTTGCCCGGGTCCGCGGCTTTGAGCGCGGCGATGCGTTCGTTGACCTGGTTTTCAAGATCAGGGTTCAAAACACCGAAATTTGATCCACCTGATGCGGATGCGTTGTACGGACTGTCGGATGTTGCTGAAAGTCGACCCCAAAAGTATTGTGGCTGATCGAATTGCTGCCCGATCAGTTCCGACCCGACTACTTTGCCATTCATCATTATCAGGCTACCATTGGCCTGTTTGGGGAAGATCAATTGAGCCAATCCGGTAGTCAGGAGCGGATAAACAATACCACAAAGGAATGTCATCAACAGCAAGATGACAATAGCGGGTTTAATATAGGCTTTCATTTTTTCCCTCTTTGTTATGCTTTTCTTCTGGTAGGGACAATAAAGAGTTATCGACCAAGAATTCAGAGGGGTTTTTATTGATCCAAAGGTTAATCAGCACGATAAAGATGCCAATTAATCCGATTGTGATCCATTCATTATCTACCTCGGGTACTTTCAGATTTTGAACCCAAACCATCGCAAATATCAAAAGGCCCAGTAGTGTGAGTGGAATCAGCCAATGAATGATCGAAATAAATTTTTTCATTTTTTCCTCAATATCAATGAACCACATTTAAAACGGACAACAACATATCTATTAGCTTGATGCCGATAAAAGGTGCGATCAAACCGCCAAGTCCATAGATCAGCAGATTTTCACGGAGCAATTTTTCAGCACCCTTGGGGCGGTATGGCACGCCCTTTAGCGCAAGTGGGATAAGCGTTATGATGATTAACGCATTGAAGATCACCGCGGAAAGGATGGCAGACTGCGGCGAATATAGATGCATGAAGTTCAACCCCTGCAATTGAGGATAGGTCGAAGCGAAAGCAGCCGGGATGATAGCAAAGTATTTCGACACATCGTTGGCAATACTGAACGTGGTCAGAGAACCGCGCGTCATCAACAGTTGTTTGCCAATCTCCACGATCTCGATGAGCTTGGTTGGATTGCTGTCCAGATCGACCATATTGGCAGCTTCGCGGGCGGGTTGGGTACCGGTGTTCATGGCGACAGCTACGTCGGCTTGAGCCAGGGCAGGCGCATCGTTTGTTCCGTCCCCGGTCATGGCAACCAGTTTGCCCTCCCCCTGATACTGGCGGATCAGCGACAGTTTTTTCTCGGGCGTGGCCTGTGCCAGAAAATCGTCCACCCCTGCTTCCGCAGCGATGGCAGCAGCCGTGAGTGGGTTGTCTCCGGTGATCATTACGGTCTTAATGCCCATCTTGCGAAGCTGGTTGAATCGTTCGCGCAGACCGCCCTTGACAATGTCTTTCAGGTGGATCACACCGAGGGGTTGGTTATTTTTCACCACGACCAACGGCGTTCCGCCTGAGCGGGCGATCCTCTCGACCAGTTCGGTCAATTGACGTGGAACCGCATCACCATTTGCGGTGATAAACTCGAACATCGAGTCGGGCGAACCCTTTCGGATGTGGATGCCGTCGAAATCGACCCCGCTCATCCGGGTTTGAGCCGTAAAAGGGATGAATTTCAATCCCTCAGGGGCTTCCATTGTGGGGGTGAGGGTATGGCCGCGCAAGCCAAATTTCTCTTTGGCGAGCACGACGATGGATCTGCCCTCCGGGGTTTCATCGGCAAGCGATGACAACTGGGCGGCTTCACCCAGTTCAAAATCGGTCACACCCTGGATGGGAATGAATTCCACCGCCTGGCGATTCCCCAGGGTGATTGTGCCGGTCTTGTCCAGCAGCAACACATCCACATCGCCGGCAGCTTCCACCGCTCGACCAGACATGGCAATGACGTTGCGCTGGATCAGGCGGTCCATGCCTGCAATTCCGATTGCTGAAAGCAATCCGCCGATGGTGGTGGGGATCAGGCAGACAAGCAGTGCCACCAGCACGGTGATCGTGATTGGTGACCCCTGGCCGGCAGTCTTAATGCTGTAAAGGGAGAAAGGCAGTAGAGTAATACAGACGGTCAGGAAGATGATTGTGAATGAAGCAAGGAGAATGCTTAACGCGATCTCGTTTGGTGTCTTTTGGCGTTTGGCACCCTCGACCAGGCCGATCATCCGGTCGAGAAAACCCTCGCCTGGGTTGACCGAGACTCTGACTACCAGCCAATCTGAAATGATTCTTGTGCCGCCGGTGACTGCGCTGCGATCGCCGCCGGACTCGCGGATGACTGGCGCGGATTCACCCGTGACAGCCGATTCATCCACGGAAGCGATTCCTTCCACGATCTCGCCATCGGCAGGTAGGATATCGCCAGCTTCCACCAGGAAAAGGTCGTTCTGGCGCAGTGTGGAGGAGGGTACAACGCTATATTTGGCGGGATGTTCAGCTTTTGCGGGTATCCGGTCCAATTTCTTGGCAGAGGTATCTTTACGGGTGCGGCGCAAGGCATCTGCCTGAGCTTTACCCCGGCCTTCAGCCAGCGCTTCTGAGAAATTGGCAAACAATACCGTGAACCATAGCCAGATGCTGATCGTTCCGATGAACCAGGGCGAAGCTTCGCCTTGTCCGGTGAGCGATTGAAACCATAACGCAGATGTAAGCAGACTGCCCACCTCCACCACGAACATCACAGGGTTACGTACCATTGAGCGCGGATCCAGCTTCACGAATGAATCCATGATCGCTCTCTTGTAAAGTCCCCAGCGGGGAGAATTCCCTTTGCGAAAAACGTTCTTCATTTCAAGCACCGATCATGATCATATGTTCAACGATTGGACCAAGCGCAAGCGCCGGTAAAAAGTTCAATGCGCCGACGATGAGGATGATGCCAATCAACCAGAAGACAAATAATAGAGAAGTCGTTGAGAGGGTTCCTGCACCAGCCGGGACTTTTTTCTTTGCCACGATCGAACCGGCCAAAGCCAGGGTGGGGATGGCCAGCCAGTAACGGCCAATGAGCATAGCCAGTGCGCCGGTGAGGTTGTAGAAGATCGAATTGCCATTCAATCCGGCAAAGGCGCTGCCGTTATTGTTTCCCTGTGATGTGTAGGCATAGAGTATCTCACTGAAGCCGTGTGCCCCGGGGTTGAGCACCGCGGACTGTCCGACAGAGGTTGAAACAGCCAGCGCGGTCAAACCGAGGACTACGATGGGCATGATGAGGATGACCAGAGCAGCCATCTTCATGTCAAAAGGTTCTATCTTCTTACCCAGGTACTCGGGGGTACGGCCCACCATCAACCCAGCGACAAAGACAGCCACAATGACAAAAATGAGCATAGTATACATACCAGATCCCACCCCACCGAATACCACTTCACCTAACTGCATGAGTAATAGCAAGACCAGCCCGCCTAACGGGGTGTACGAGTCGTGCATGCTGTTCACAGCACCGTTTGATGTAGCGGTGGTTGTTCCGGCAAAAAGGGCGGACCCCGAAATTCCGAAGCGGGCTTCCTTGCCTTCCATGTTGCCTCCTGGTTGCAGAGCGGATGCGCTCTGATCCACTCCCAGTTTTGAGAAAAGCGGGTTACCGGAGGCTTCGGCGGCATAGATACAGCCGACAAATATAACCAGCAGAATGACCATCACTGCAAGGATGGTCCAACCCTGACCCGTATCGCCAACCATTTTTCCGAAGGTATACGTCAGCGCAGCCGGAATGACCGTCTGGGCCAGCATGAGCAGCAAATTGGTTAATGCATTCGGGTTCTCGAAGGGATGGCTGGCGTTGGCGTTGAAGAAACCACCGCCGTTCGTTCCCAGGTGTTTGATGGCCAATTGCGAGGCCACCGGGCCGAGCGCGATCGTCTGAACATTGGTCGCGCCACCGGTCTGCAGCAAAACTGCCTGCACTGAGTTGGATAGCGTTTGCACAACACCCTGGGAGACGAGCACCAAGGCCAAGGCAAGCGAAAGGGGCAATAGTACATACAGCACAGAGCGCACTATGTCTACCCAGAAGTTGCCAAGGGTGTTCACGCCGTGCCTGATGAAGGCGCGAGTAAAGGCCACAAAGACTGCGATTCCGGTAGCCGCTGAAAGGAAGTTCTGCACGGTCATACCAGCCATTTGGGTGATATAGGCCATGGTTGATTCACCACTGTAGTTTTGCCAATTTGTATTCGTGACGTAACTGACAGCAGTATTGAAAGCTGTGTCGGGTCGTACGGCTGTTGCGCCGGTGGGATTCAGCGGCAAAAAACCTTGCACCCGCTGCAGCAGGTAAAGGAAGAGAATGCCAAAGAAGTTGAAAACAAGCAGCGCGATTGCATATGTTTTCCAATTCATTTCTATTGAAACATCGATCCCGGCAGCCTTGTACATCCACTTTTCAATCGGTGAAAGCAAACGGGAAAAGAATGTCTTTTCCCCTTGAAACACTTTCGCCATATAACTTCCCAACGGTTTGACAAGCAAAAGAAGGATAAGGAAATAAAGCGTAATTTGAAGCCAACCAACCAACGTCATCAAAATTTCTCCGGTTTAAGTAAGGCTGCGAACAAGTACATCAGAAGCACACAGGCAATAATTCCTGCGATCCAGTAAAGCCAGGTCATGCCCGCTCCTTGATCCGAGCGATGCCAAAAACAAGTGCTATCGAAATAGTGCAGAAAAATAAAATTCCCAGAACCAACCAAAGATCCAACATTTTTACTCCTTTTCAGCGTCTTTTATACGCCGCGTTGGGTTAAGATGGTGTTAAGAAGGGGGAGAACAGATAATCATTTCATTCAGGTTTCGTAAAAACCGTTTCTTTACTATAATTAGCGGTTGTATGAACAACACCGCACAGATTTGATCACAACCTACCCTCGGAGAAAGAAATGGCAAATTACACCCACGAACCTTCCCGAACCTTTGGCGAATACCTGCTTATCCCGGGGTATTCCTCAAAGGATTGCGTGCCCGATAATGTCAACCTCAAAACACCGTTGGTCAGGTTCAAAAAGGGAGAGATAGCTCCGTTGTCTTTGAACATTCCACTGGTTTCTGCCATCATGCAGTCCGTTTCCGACGATAATATGGCCATTGCCCTCGCTAAGGAGGGTGGACTCTCCTTCATCTACGGCTCGCAGCCCATTGAGAGCCAGGTGAAGATGGTAACGAGGGTGAAGAACCACCGTGCCGGGTTTGTGGTAAGTGATTCCAACGTCTCGCCGGATGATACATTGAGGGATATCCTCGCGCTCAAAGAACGTACCGGTCACTCTACCGTGGCTGTCACCGCTGATGGATCGCCAACTGGGCGGTTGCTGGGTATCGTCACCAGCCGCGATTACCGAGTCAGCCGTATGAGCCCCGACCTAAAGGTCAGCGAATTCATGACGAAATTTGCCGACCTGTTTTGCGCAAAAGATGGAGTAACTTTGTCGGAAGCAAATGACATCATTTGGGAACACAAGCTGAATTGTCTGCCAGTAATCGACTCGGAGCAGAATTTGGTGTCGTTGGTCTTTCGCAAGGATTACACCGCCCACAAGGAAAACGACAATGAACTGATCGACGCGTCCAAGCGTTTCAGGGTTGGAGCCGGCGTTAACACGCGCGACTATACCGAGCGCATCCCCGCGCTCATAGAGGCTGGCGCGGATGTGCTTTGCATCGACAGCTCGGACGGCTTTACCGAATGGCAAAAGATCGTGCTCGAATACGTGCGTCAGAATTACGGCGACCAGGTCAAGATCGGCGCCGGAAACGTGGTTGACGGCGACGGGTTTCGCTTTTTGGCAGACGCCGGCGCTGACTTTGTGAAGGTGGGCATCGGTGGCGGTGCCATCTGCATCACCCGCGAACAAAAGGGCATTGGGCGTGGTCAGGCAACCGCCGTGATGGATGTGGCCAAGGCCCGCGATGCCTTTCTGGAGAAAACTGGCGTTTACGTGCCGGTGTGTTCTGACGGCGGTATTGTTCAGGATTACCACATCACCCTTGCGCTCGCCATGGGAGCTGATTTCGTGATGCTTGGGCGCTATTTTGCCCGTTTTGATGAAAGCCCGACGAAAAAGATCAATGTTCGCGGCAATTATATGAAAGAATACTGGGGCGAGGGCAGTGCGCGTGCCCGCAATTGGCAACGCTATGACCTGGGAGGTGAACAGAAACTCTCGTTTGAAGAGGGTGTCGATTCACTGGTACCCTACGCTGGATCATTGAAAGACAACGTCAACCTGACACTTGAGAAGGTGCGTTCCACCATGTGTAATTGCGGCTGCCTGACCATCGCGGAATTGCAAAAGAACGCCCGAATCACCCTCGTTTCTTCTACCAGCATTGTCGAGGGCGGCGCGCATGACGTGATGTTGAAGGACAATCAACAAGTCTCGTAGTCTCATCACAAAACATCGAAACTTCTAGTAAACATAAAAACAGGGAATTCTTCTTTTAGACGAAGATTCCCTGTTACCTCATTCCTGATTTCGAATTCCTGATTACTAATTATTGATCCAGAATCACTTTTGTTTCTTTTTCCTCAACTCTTCCTGTTCCACTGCGCGGTGGGTGCCATCGCACAGAGGCTTCTTGCTGGAGAATCCGCAGCTGCAAAGCGTGGTACGGTTGCGAGTCTCGAAGGGTTGGCCATCTGAGCGCTCGACCGGAATGTTGCCGGTCACCCATAATGGTCCCATGATTGGTCCCTCTTCGGTGATCTCTGTCGTTGCAGCGATTTGCATCGGCAAGTCGGCTTCGATGTCGGGGTTGCCTTCCTTGTCTGTGAACACATACGCCGAGGAGGGACAACGGTCGATCATGGCCATGATCTCGGCGCGAATGCAAGGTTCGGCGGTCTCAGAGATCATCTTGTCGATGTTGGTACGCCGGTTTCCACAAAAACCAGATTCCATGCAAAGATAATCGTCTTTACGTACGACGATGCCTGTACTGCCTTCGAGGGTCACCTGGCGCGCGGAAGCTGGACCGGTATCCGCGGTTTCGGTACCATCGAATTCGATCTCATCGTGGGTATTGTCACAAAACGGCATGATCTTCGACTTGCCGCATCGACAAAGTGAATATGGTCCATGCTGTCTCAATTCGCCGTCTTTTTTCCAGGTTAATGGTTCGCCGTATTCAGAGACCACCTGGGTCTTGTGCACTAATGGAATATCTCCCTGGACGATCAATGGGCCGTCCGGTCGTACAACGATCTTGGGAGGGATTTTCTCATTCATTTTTCTAATTTCGACCATTTATTTCTCCTTGTCATAATGATAAGGGTCTTCTCAAGTAAATTATAGCCGCTTTACTCTTCACACCGTATAATTCATTGACACGAAAGGGAGCCCACATGCTCGATAAAAACGCATTTGATATTTTATTGCTCATTGCCCGCCCGGCGGCTGGAAAGAGCGAAGTGATTGCTTATCTAAAAAACACTCAGGTTGAAGAGCGATTGCAGCGCTTTCACATCGGAAAATTTGAAGAGATCGACGATTTTCCGATGCTGTGGACCTGGTTCGAGGAAGACGCGCTCTTGGAGCGGATGGGATATCCCCGCCTGCATACTGACGCGGATGGCTACTTCCTTGGTAATTACCTGTGGAACCTGCTCATCGAGCGTATTGGTCTGGAATATAAAAAGAAGCTGCGCGATGTACCTAATTTTGCCTCTGATTACACAACGATCGTGGAATTCTCGCGTGGTAGCGAGCACGGTGGGTATGCAAGCGCATTCGAGCATCTATCCAAAGAAATGGTGGAGCGCATGGCGGTACTTTACATTGATGTAAGCTGGGAGGAGTCGTTGCGTAAGAACCGTAAACGCTTCAACCCCAACAAACCCGATAGCATCCTCGAACACGGTCTACCCGATGCCAAACTGGAACGTCTCTATCGCGAGGTGGACTGGCAGCAGATCAGCGCTGGCGATCCTGATTATCTGACCATTCAGGGTAAAAAAGTGCCATATGTGGTTTTCGATAACACCGACGACGTCACCACTCCGCGTGGCGAAGCTCTGGGGCAGCGGTTGGAATCAACTTTGCAAAAATTGTGGGAGAATTACCGGAGCCGGTAGCGGCGCGATCACTTTGATCTTACGCGGCAAAACTGTGATGTTAACAGGGGTCATGCCGATTAGTTCACCGTCAGCTTGTACCAGACTGGGCGGATACGTGGAAATGGTCACAGTGTTAGAAGCGGTGAATTGACGATATTTCGGCGTACGTTTGTCTTTGCGGATCAACATCTGCCAGAGCAGCGCGGGCATATCCAGCAGGGTGCGGGCACGTATGATCAAGACGTCCACTTTGCCGTCATCGGGGTGAATATCCAGGCGGTCTTCCAGGATGTGCAAGCCAGCCACGCCGTAATTTGCGATAAAAATTTCTGACGCGCGACCGCGATAGGTGAATCCATCCGCCTGAACAACGTACCGCTGCATTTCCAGACCAAAAATCAGGTTAAAGAAGTGGCGGATGTAGGCGAGCGCGCCTATTTTCTTCTTGATCTCGCGGCTGGCGTTCTCGTTCATTTTCGCGCTGAATCCCACGCTCAGGTTCATGGCGTGATATGAATCGCCGTCGCTCATCATGTCCATTTCTCGGATTGTATGCTTGCCGGTCATCAGGGCAATTGCCCGAATTGTGTTGAAAGGGATATAGAGGTGTCTGGCGATCGCGTTCCAGGTACCCGATGGGATGATTCCCAGAGGAACTTCTGAATCAACCAGACCTGCCGCGACAGCGGCAATGGTACCGTCGCCGCCTACCGCAACCACCAGGTCCGCACCGTCGTCAACGGCTTTTTTCACAAGCGGAGCTGTGTTTTCGCCTTTGAGAGTCATGTGGAAGGAGCAGGTCCAGCCTGCTCTGGTAAACTGCTGCTTGCAGATATTCTTGATCGTTATCCCGTTGCCTATACCAGACGCAGGGTTGATGACGATGAAAGCCTGCTTTGGTTCATTCCGGATTGAAGACATATCGTATATCCCTTCCTTACCGTGTCCTCATTATAGACAATGAATGTAAGAGAAATATCAGTACAATGTCAGGGTTTCCGGTAGATATTTATTGACAACCACCTCAGGTGTGCCGTGCCAGTCAGCGCAGCGTTGGATGGCTTCTTTCACCTCGGTGAGCATTTGTTCATCCGCGGTTACGCCAGGTTCCCAGAATAGCCCCTTCACCTCGAATCTGCCTTGTTGCCGGTGAGCCTTGACATCGGCGCGCGCCACCATGCGACCACGGTGCAGGATGGGGACGAGATAATAACCGTATTTGCGCTTGGCTGGCGGCAGATAGCATTCAATGCTGAAATCGAAATCGAAAAGCTGCTTGGTTCGTTTACGATCAAAGATGAGTGAATCAAACGGCGTGAGTAATGTCGTCAGTGTGGGGGTAAGGTCGTGTTTGCGGCTGTCGAGCAGGGGTAGCGACTTTTTGAGCATCAGCGCGGGTTCCGGCCAGGATTCCACGATCACTTCCACCAGAGTGCCATTTGCCAACAGTTCAGAGATAGCCTTTTCAACAGGTTTATTCATCAAACGGAAATAGTCTGCCACCCATTCAAGCCGGGCGATTCCAAGAGAATGGATCGTTTGCTCAACAAAGTGGCGCATGGTCTCGTCCAGGGTGGGTACATCGTCGTCGCTCCACTGTTCCTTCACCCGTTCGCGCAGGTCATATACGCGCTGGAATTTTTCACGCCGCGTGACCATCAACTCGCCGGCACAGAACCAGAACTCCAGGGCGTCCTTTTCGAATTTCCAATCCCACCAGGTGCCCTTTTTGCCATCCTTGCGCTCGAAATCAGCGGAACGTACCGCGCCATTCCTGCGGATGTATTCGAGCATTTCATCGGTGGCATCCTTATTGCGCTCGTACCATTTGAAGTAATGGGGCAGGCGCAGTTTTTCCAGCATCATCCTGCGGTGATAGGGGTAGTCCTCGATGGGTAAGAAGCTGGCCGCGTGAGCCCAATATTCAAAGATCGATTTATCCACAAGTGATTCGTCTAACCAATCCTTGTTGTAATCCCCCAAACGGCTGAAAAGGGCGAAGTATGGCGCACGGGCCACGATGTTGATGGTGTCGATCTGCAGTAATCCCAATTCTCGGATGGCCGTCGTTACCGAGGTCTTTTTCGCGGGTTTCGTTGGAGTTTTAGAGAGCATCTGGGTATGCAGTACCAGGTTACGGGCGGTCTCGTGAGTGATGGTTTGAGGCATGCCCTGA
>ENA-UOYA01000051-UOYA01000051.1-activated-sludge-metagenome-genome-assembly--contig:-NODE-51-length-146030-cov-9.958020_pt1 | contig 146030 bp, 127 predicted proteins | sample MGYA00238163_ERZ764804 | MGnify/ENA primary metagenome ERZ764804 (study PRJEB28919, sample SAMN05720223) | activated sludge metagenome | isolation source: Anaerobic digester | place: Hong Kong... | reverse complement strand
GCTCATACAGATGACCACAGGCGCAAAGACCGATGGACAGGGTGTCAATCCAGCCAAGACCCCCATAAGAATAGGATTATTTTTCTTCTCCATTTTTTCTTCATCTCCGTGGCTACAGCTACAGCCTAGATACTCATCGGTATTTCTTCTGCTTTTTACTAATAAAAATAGTCCATAGGCAATCACCAAGACAGGTGCAGCAAATTTTAGCCAATAAATTTCTTGCAGAAAAGGGTTGAAAAAAATGACAAATGATACCACGATGACCAATAGAAAATGAGTCAATAAAAGTGAGGCTAACAAGGACAATCCATCGCTCAATTTTCTAGACCTAGACGTATGCAATGCAACGATAGATTTTCCATGACCAGGTTCTAAAGAATGAAGTGCGCCAAGCAAAAATGTAGAAAAAAGAGGAAAGTTCATTTATGAGTAAAATAATGCATAGTGAACAAGGAATAATATGGTTAAGTTCCCTAAAAAAATCTATTCTTTAGCGCTTAGATTCTATTTTACCAACTTCATATATTCTTCATTCATTTTTCGCATGCCCATTCTGATTTCGAGCAATTCTCTCCGCTTTTCATTGGTGTAATAAGATAGCTGAACTAAATTTCCGAACACATCGTTGACTTCCATCCCTGAGATGACAAATCCATATTTCAATTTTGGGATAATAATATCATTGTTAGACATTTTATGTCGAGAATAGATGTGCTGAAATCCCATGTCTTGAATATGAGATACTGCTCTTCGAAGCATTTCGGTATAGACTCCTTTTCGTCTATACTCAGGAAATACCGCTGAATTTATCATATAAAACTCTGTTTCCGACTTCTGTAATCCGAAACTCCATCCGATAATTTTATCGTTCTCTTTGGCTACCAAATAATAATCTTTTATAGATTCAAAAACTTCTCCAAGGCTTTTCGTTTTTCTCTTTTCCTCATCGCTCATCACTTCCCAAACATTAAAATCAAAATTGGTCTGAAAAAGTAATTTTCGAGCCTCAATAAAGAAGGGATTGAAATCGGATAAAGATATAAACTGGTAAGTAATATTCATCATTTCTTTTCTTCTTCTATGAGTACAATACTTTTATGAATAGAGGCTTTGATTGCTTTTAAATATAACTCTTCTAAAAATTTTTCGGAAGCATCGTGAGACGAAAATGTAAAATAAACAGTAGCTAAAGCTTCATATGTCTTATTTGTTATTAAATTCTTTTCTTGAATTTTAATATCAAAATAAACATTTTCTATCTCACTACTGAATTTTGCGAAAAACTCCTTTTCCCCTCTAATGATACTTACAACTAATTCTACTTCTGGAGATTCTTTTTCATAAAATGTTCTTACAAAAGAATCAATTATATATCGATGTCTTTCTGTTAATTTTGGAGATAGTTTGTCATAATTTCCTGGAAAGGTAAATGCTGGAATTTTTAATTTTCTATCTTCTGTATTCTTTCTTAAATCAATAATTGTAACTTTTTTAATTTTTCCTTCAATTTTTGAGTTAATGCTAAAATCATAGATTTTAGCTAATCTAGAATACTTAACATTACAGCTACAAAAAAAGAAGATAAAAACGACAAATGTCAGAGCAACTTTATTTTTTAAATTCATAATAATTTTTTCAGTTTATCCACAAATATAATTAATTTTTAAAATTCAAAAATTAGAACTTAAAATTAGTGTATCTTCGCACCCTGATATCTATTCAGCGATTAAATAATTGAGATTTCATTTTCTTAATTTTTAATTCTTAATTTTTAATTGAATCTAAGTGCCTCAAGACAAATCCATCCAATCCGTGCTTATTATAGGCAGCGGTCCCATCGTTATAGGTCAAGCCTGTGAATTTGACTATTCTGGAACCCAAGCAGCTCTTTCCCTTCGAGAAGAAGGTGTCAAAGTCACGCTCATCAATTCCAATCCTGCTACGATTATGACCGACCCTATGATAGCAGATAAGGTATATTTATTGCCCTTGACGACAGAGAGTATTGAGAAAATTTTACAAGAAAATCAAATCGATGCCGTGCTACCGACCATGGGAGGTCAAACTGCCTTAAATTTAGCAATAGAATGCGATGAAATTGGGCTATGGAAAGAATACAATATTCGACTTATTGGTGTAGATATCAAGGGAATAGAATTAGCGGAAGACAGAGATAAATTTAGAAATTTAGTGGCAGAGTTGGGCATTCCAACGGCACCGTCCAAAGTCGCCAATTCCGTCTTAGAAGGTTGGGAAATCGCCCAAGAAATAGGATTTCCGCTTGTAATTCGTCCTTCATTTACCCTTGGAGGTACAGGAGGGGGTTTTGTTCACAATAGAGAAGAATTCGAGGCTAAACTGAAACACGGACTCGAATGCTCTCCTGTGCATGAAGTATTGGTAGAAAAAGCAGTTTTGGGTTGGAAAGAATACGAGTTAGAACTCTTGAGAGATATCGATGACAATATGGTCGTGATATGCACGGTAGAGAATTTTGACCCAATGGGTGTTCATACTGGAGATAGTATTACCGTAGCACCTGCTATGACCTTATCGGACAAGTCTTATCAGCGAATGCGAGACGATGCGAAACGCATTCTCAAAGCGATTGGTAAATTTGCAGGCGGATGTAATGTGCAATATGCTATTGACCCGATTACAGAAGATATTATCGTAATAGAAATCAATCCTCGAGTATCCCGAAGTTCTGCTCTGGCGAGTAAAGCGACAGGTTATCCGATAGCGAGAGTAGCTGCCAAACTAGCCCTTGGATTTAGGCTCGATGAACTGAAAAATCAAATTACAAAAACAACTTCTGCCTTTTTTGAGCCATCGCTCGATTATGTCATTGTAAAAATACCAAGATGGAATTTTGAGAAATTCCCTGGGGCAGATGAGACATTAGGATTGCAGATGAAATCGGTAGGCGAAGTTATGGGCATCGGTCGAAATTTTCAAGAAGCACTCCAGAAAGCGTGTCAATCACTCGAAAATAACAAAATAGGATTAGGCGTAGATGGCAAAGAGTCCAAAGACGTGGACAAAGTATTGGCGGGTCTTCAATATCCATCTTGGGATAGATTATTTAGAATTCGAGAAGCGTTAAAACTAGGTGTCCCCAAAACCAAAATATTTGAACTGACCAAAATTGACATGTGGTTTCTGAGAGAAATTCAGGAATTGGTTGATTTTGAGAAAAAATTAAAAGGGACTGAATTCTCTTTATTAGATAAAACCATATTAACCGAAGCCAAGAAAAAAGGGTTTTCTGATTTACAACTCGCCTATGTCTTTAACAAAACGGAAGACGAAATATATGAACTGAGGAAATCATTAGGAATTCGCCGAGTTTATAAAATGGTCGATACTTGTGCCGCAGAATTCGATGCCGAAACGCCATATTTTTATTCTACATTTGATGATGAGAACGAATCTATTCCTTCGGATAAAAAGAAAATTATCGTTCTCGGCTCTGGACCCAATCGCATCGGACAGGGAATCGAATTTGACTACTGCTGCGTCCACGGATTATTGGCGCTTAAGGAAGCAGGCTATGAGTCTATTATGGTCAATTGCAATCCTGAAACGGTCTCTACAGACTTCAATACTGCTTCGAAATTATATTTTGAGCCCGTATTTTGGGAGCATTTGAGAGAAATCATTGAACTAGAAAAACCAGAGGGAGTCATCGTACAGTTGGGCGGACAGACTGCCTTAAAACTAGCGAAAAAATTGGAGAAATATGGCATTCCAATTATTGGGACATCTTTCAATAATATGGATTTAGCAGAAGATAGAGAGCGATTTTCTGATTTGCTAAAGGAAATAGGCGTTCCTTATCCACGCTATGGTGCCGCCAAAAATGCAGACGATGCTATCGAGGTAGCTCATCAAGTGGGTTATCCTGTTTTGGTTCGCCCATCATATGTAATCGGCGGACAAAAAATGCGTATCGTCATCAACGATGATGAGTTGACCAAATCAGTTGTGGGGATTTTAAAGCATTTTCCTGATAATAATATATTAATCGACCATTTTATCGATCGAGCCGAAGAGGCCGAAATCGACGCTTTGTGCGATGGCGAAAATGTCCATATCATGGGCGTGATGGAGCATATCGAACCAGCGGGGATTCATTCGGGAGATAGCCATTCGGTCTTGCCGCCTTTTTCCCTATCAGATGACACCATAGATCAACTCAAAGAATATACTAAAAAAATAGCCCTAGCGCTGAATGTAAAAGGCTTAGTCAATATTCAATTTGTGGTCAAACGAGCCACACACCCCAATGAAAAAGACCAAGTCTATGTCATCGAGGCAAACCCTCGCGCCTCTCGAACAACCCCATTTATATGCAAAGCCTATGAGATTCCTTACCTCAACTATGCTACTAAAATCATGGTAGGGCAAATGAAGGTTTCCGAAATCAAAGACAAAGAAAACCTCAATGGTTATGCGATAAAAGAGCCTGTATTCTCTTTCTCCAAATTCCCTAATGTCAAAAAAGAACTAGGTCCTGAAATGAAATCTACGGGAGAGGCCATTCGATTTATCTCCAATATCCGCGACCCACACTTCAGAGAACTATTCAAAATGAAGAGTATGTATTTGAGTAGGTAGAAATTAATAACCAAATGAAATTTAAGTTATTTTCAACATTTGCTGCTTTACAAACTCTTTTATCTTTTGCTTTATATTTTGCGTCTATCTATTGTGATTTTCAAAAATATGGGACAATTTTTAAGTTAATCTATGGATTTATCACTCTAATAATAATCTATAATGCTATTAAAGAATTATCTAAAATTTTTCCCTATAGCCTAACTAAGTACTCTTTATTTGGGTCATCGATTTTACTTTTTTCTGATTTAATTTTTCAGCCAATAAAAGTGTTTTTTATTGAAAATTACTCAACAAATTATGCGATTTATGAGCTTTATTTAAGCCTTTTATCTATGACATTGGCAAGTTTTTGTTTTTCAATTCCAATTAGTTTTTATATCAAAGAAAAAAGTAAATTGAAAACTTTTATTATCTTTTTAGCGTTGTCGATGTTATTTAATTTTGTAAGAACAAGATATTTGCTATAAGTAATTTAAGTTTTTTGTCTTGATTTTCATTGATAGTTTTGAGAAAATTTTATATTTCAAATCAACTAAGTTAAAATCTAATCTAACATTCAATTAAATTTCTATATTTGAGTTATGAAACTAAAAATTTTCTCTGCCATAGTGCTTATTCTTGTTTGTATTCAGTTTATTCACAACAATGAAAACACGTCTGATGACAACACGAATGCCATCTGGAATCGATACACCACATCCGATGCAGTCAAAACGAAGCTAAAATCCGCTTGTCTCGATTGTCATTCTAATAAAACGGAATATCCTTGGTACAATAGGATTCAGCCAGTTGCATTTTGGCTCAGCCGTCATATAAATGAAGGAAAAAAACACCTCAACTATTCAGACTTCACATCTAGACCTATGGCTCGCCAATATCATAAATTGGAAGAGACCATAGAAATGATAAACGAAGGAGAAATGCCCCTTAAATCCTATACCTATTTTGGACTTCACCCTAATGCTAATATGAGCGCCGAAGACAAAAAACTCCTTGTAGGATGGGCACAATCTATTATGGATACCATGAAGGCAAATTATCCTGCAGATAGTTTTGTGAGAAAGAAAAAATAAAATTTTCTCCTATTTAAGCGCTGCTTAGGTTAAATTTGTTTTTCTTATTTATTCAAAAAAATGAATCATCCGATAACGGTACAAACAATTATTTCCGCACCTATATCTAAAGTTTGGGAGGCTTGGAATACCCCATCCCATATCGAGAAATGGAATCATGCTGGCGAAGACTGGCATTGTCCTAAGGCAGAGAACACGCTAAGCGTTGGCGAAAAATTCTTCTACACAATGGCTGCCAAAGATGGCTCTTTTGAATTTGTGTTTTCGGGAACATTTGATGATATTGTACCGAACGAACGTGTTTTTTCTACTCTAGATGACCAGCGACGATTAGAAGTCTATTTCTCAGAAGAAAATGGGGCTACTAAATTGGTTGAAATATTCGAACCTGAAAATCAAAATCCAAGAGAAATGCAAGGAATGGGATGGCAAATGATTTTGGATAATTTTAAAAAATATGTAGAATCTCTATAATAAACCATATACGAATGAAAAAAATACTCCTCGCTTCATTTATACTCTTCAATTTAGGATTGTATTCTCAGCAATATAATATCATTCCTCGCCCATACTATTCACAGATTTTTGGCGAAAAATTCTCCATAGCAGGAACTCAAATTACGGGAATTTGCCCTGACAAATTCTACAATATTGACTATGTAAAGAAATTTTTAAACTCCAATGATACGAGCTCTAAATTCACTCGAATTGATATTAACATTGACTCATCGGAGGGTCCAAAAGAAGCCTATCGAATTCGAATGACCAAAAATGATTTTGTCATCCATGCTGGTACCGTTGGAGCCTATTATGCGCTAGGAGTTATCAAACAATTGGAAGAAAACAACTCGCTCATAGAAGGCGAAATCATGGATTTTCCTCAATATAAATACCGTGGAATGCATCTGGATGTCTGTCGCCATTTCTTCACAGTAGCAGAAATTAAAAAGTATATCGATATGCTCGCTCGATATCGTTTTAACACTTTTCATTGGCATTTGACCGAAGACCAAGGCTGGAGAATTGAGATAAAAAAATATCCCAAATTGACCGAAATTGGGAGTAAGAGAAAAGAAACATTAATAGGTAAGCAAAAAGACGAAAAAGGCACAGGAGAATACGACCATAAACCAGTAGAGGGATTCTATACACAAGAACAAATCAAAGAAGTGGTAGCCTACGCCAAAGAGCGATTTATTACTGTCATTCCTGAAATTGAATTGCCTGGACATAGCCTTGCAGCTGTTGCTAGTTATCCTCACCTTGGCTGCACCGGGAAGTCAGTAGAAGTAGGCACACGTTGGGGCGTATATGACGATGTGTATTGTGCAGGGAAAGAAAGCACCTTTCAATTTATTCAAGATGTACTGGACGAAGTCATTCCGCTTTTTCCTTCAAAATATATACACATAGGAGGAGATGAAGTCGTTAAAACCAATTGGCTAAAATGTCCAATGTGTCAGAAACGCATCAAAGATGAGCACTTAAAAAATGAACATGAATTGCAGAGTTATTTTATTCAGCGAGTAGAGAAATACCTCAATAGCAAGGGTCGTCAAATCATAGGCTGGGATGAAATCCTCGAAGGCGGACTAGCCCCCAATGCTACCGTGATGAGTTGGAGAGGTATTGTAGGAGGTATCGAAGCCGCTAAAGCCAAGCACAATGTAATTATGACTCCGGGGAAACCCTGCTATTTTGACCATGGATATTCTAAGTCTAAAGAAGAACCTATCAATATTGGAGGTAAAAATAATTTAGACAGTGTATTTTCCTATAATCCAAATCCATTTGATATCAATGACAGTGCCTATAAATTTGTGTTAGGGGCACAGGGAAATGTCTGGACGGAATACATTGCCGACTGGAATAAACTAGAGTATATGGTCTATCCTCGTATGCAAGCATTGAGTGAAGCACTCTGGATAGCCAATGATTTAAAGGTAAAAGAAAGATTCTATGAGCGACTAGGCACAGATTTAGAATGGATGGATAAGCAAAATATTCAATACCGAATCCCTGAGCCGATAGGCTATCAAGATAGTTTTAGAGTCGATGAGAAAATAGAATATCAACTAACGCCTGTGTCTAAATCGCATACAGTTACAGCGACCTTAGATGACCAGCCGCTTCAATTTATCAATCATTACACGACCTTAAGTCCAAGCAATAAAGAACGAAGAATCAAAATCTTGGTTTCGAATGGCAAGAGAACAAGTGTACCCTATTATACTATCATTCCAGTATCTAAAAAATGAAACGAGTAGCTGTATTCTGTGGCTCAAGTGCAGGGACAAATCCCATTTATCTATCTGAAGCATATCAGCTAGGCAAATTCCTGTCTCTCAGCGACATGGAGTTGGTCTATGGTGGTGCTAAAGTAGGATTGATGGGTGCTGTAGCTGATGGAGCTATTCAGAATAATGGCAAGGCAATTGGGGTGATTCCAAATTTCCTCAAAACAAAAGAAATCGCCCACGAAACACTTACTGAACTCATTTCCGTAGGCTCTATGCACGAGCGAAAAACCAAAATGTATGAACTCAGTGATGGAATTATTGCTTTGTCTGGTGGATTTGGCACATTGGATGAGTTATTTGAGATTCTCACTTGGGCTCAGTTAGGGCTACATCAAAAGCCAATAGGACTTCTCAATATCAATGGGTATTTCGACGCATTAATTCTCTTGATTCAAAAAATGGTGGATGAAGGATTTCTCTCTAAACTCAATCAAGATATGCTCTTAGTCGATAATCAAATTCCTGATTTAATCGTTAAAATGAAGAATTATCAAGCACCAAATGTGAAGAAGTGGATTGATATAGAGAAGAGTTAACTAAAACGATTTTGGACTTTCCGAAAGTTGGGGATTTGAAATACGAATGCTCAAATTTAAGATTCTTCCTCACTTTAGACAAAACTATGTTAGCGGTAGTTATTCTTTAATTTGTCTAAATGCGTTTTGCACACTGTCTGCAGTTGGTCTGTTAAGTTTGGATATTTTTGACACCTCAATAAAATCATAGTAGCCCTCATTAAAGTCGTACCACCCACCTGTCGTTATTGCATAGCCACACGGCTCATTTATTTGTATTTTTTCAACTAATTTGTCGTTTTGAGTAATAAAAACTAGATAACCAAAGCCACAAGCCATGCGTTTATCTGTTAGGCTTAACCACCAATTGTCTTTAAGTTTTTTCAACGCAGCATTGTCAGTAAGCACGAAATCTTCATTTGTCTTTTCGAAATTCCCCCAATCTCCCTCTGACCGAATAAAATAAACAGAACACTTTTGATTTAAGTCCAATTTGTGAAAAGGATTATAGTCAACCTTTTTTGGTTGGCAGCTTACAATAAGTGTCAGCATAAATGTTTGCAGAATTTTTGTTGTCATAGTAATTACAGCGATTTTGGGCTTGTCGGAGATAAGGATTTTGAAAATACAGATATTCAAATTTACGACAAATAAAATGATTGATATAATGCTTTTTCTGTTAGGGAATGACCTAAATTGCTTAATCTCAACTATTTCTTAGGCAAGACAAAAACCTCGTCGGAGATTTTCTCATGCTCGATTTTGGTCATAGCCATTGCCCAATTACCCAAAGTACTTTTCTGAACTATCATCAATGGAAAACAACTCGATTTCTGTATAAAATTTCCTAAATAATTTCTCAAGTGATTTTTCCAAAAATTTGGATTGGTTTTAAGCACCGATGGATTGTACAGATATGTTCTAGTTTCCCATTTAGTCAATACCGCATGAGCAGTCAAATCATAATGCTGTAGTCTCTTTGTTTCAGCTAATTTTTCCATTTTGATCATAGGTTCTTCGGCTATAGAGGCTGGAGCATAATAGACAGAATCCAATTTCTTCTTTGAATAAATAGCAATTTGCTGTGTTTGTGGTAGATAAATCTCTACTCTATCTTCGTATTCCCATCTGTATTGGTTTCCTCTTATATACAATATAACTGTGGATTTTCCACCATTGGGTATATCTTGATAAAATTCTTCGTCTGAAATGAGCTTATTATTTGGATTTAATATCTGATAGAGATAGGTCACTTTTCCTTCAAAATAAGCAGATGCTACCTTGGTAGAATCTTGAGCTTTTACCACACTTATAGCAAAGACAAAAAAAGCGATAAGACGAACTCGATTCAATTTACTCACTTGAAATTTGTTTTTGATAGATACCATAAGTTTTGTATCGCTCGCCATTGACGACTTGTACCCCTCGATTCATACCTTCATTTGACTCCAATATCCAGCTAGCTTCAGCATGTTTTACATTGAGATTCATGCCGTTTTTGATAATTTCATAATAGAGCACGGAGTCTAAGCCCTTGCCTCTATATTCTGGTAAAATTCCTAAGAGTACAACCCGAAGCCAATCCATCTTGCTTTTTCCAAAGAGTAATTTTAAGAAATTAAATGGAAATAAATTTCCGTTGAATGATTTTGCTATTTGATTTATATCTCTCAAAGCAAGAGCAAAAGCGATTACCTCTCCTTGTTCATTGACTATCATCGGCGCAAGCGATGGATCTAAGATGAGTTTAAGCTCATCCGCCATCAATTCCAACTCAGGGTCGCTCATAGGAACAAATCCCCAATTGTTTTCCCAAGCCTTATTGTAGATTTTTTTGATATTCTCTATTTCTACTTTTAAGTTTTTAGGGTCTATAAATCTAAGAGAGCATTTCGAACGAGTAAGTGCAATGTCTTTTACCCTCAAAAATTTTTCATTTTTCAACACATCTGCTTCTTCAAATTTATAGGCGAACATCTTCATCTCCAGACTCATCCCATATCCCTCCAATAACTTTATGTAATAGGGTGGATTATAAGTCATCATGATTTTGGGAGGGTCATCAAATCCATCTATCAAAAGTCCAGCTTCGTAGTTTGTAGAAGGGTTTACAGGTCCATGTATAAATTTATTACCCGCTTGAATATGATATTCTTCTACTTTTTGAAGTAAGGCATTCGCTACATCTTGGTCATCGATACATTCAAAGAACCCAAAAAAACCAATATTGCTTCCGTGAAATTCGTTGTATTTAAAATTATCGATTGCGGCAATTCTACCGACGATTTTATCATTTCTGTAGGCTAGATAGGCTTTGACAGCACCTATTTTATAAAAAGGATGTTTCTTCGGATTGAGTCGCTGATTGACATCCATTCTTAGTGGAGCTACCCAATGAGGCATTCCCTTGTATATCTCATAGTCGAAATTGACAAAGACTTTTTTATCTGAGGATTTAGCGAGATCTATTTCACGGATTTGTATCATGAAAAAAATAGTTTATTATTCTCCAAAAATATATTTAAAGATTCATATTGATGGAAAATAGTTTTTCTAGATTTTTCCTAACGTCAAAATGACAAAGGGCAAAAATAGTTTTTTCAATTATAAACTACTGTTATCGGAATCCTTCGATTCTATCCTCTTGTTTTATTGAGCAGCGCGAAATATCTAAAGTTCTTTGTGGCTAACATTTGATTTTTCCTTCGTCAAAATGACAAAGAGGAGAAATTGTTCATTTAACTATATATTACTGTCTTTGGAATCATTCGGATTCTATCCTCTTGCTTTATTGAGTAGCGCGAAATATCTAAAGTTCTTTGTGGCTAATATTTGATTTTTCCTAACGTCAAAATGACAAAGGGCAAAAATAGTTTTTTCAATTATAAACTACTGTTATCGGAATCCTTCGATTCTATCCTCTTGCTTTATTGAGTAGCGCGAAATATCTTAATTTCTTTGTGAATTTGTGGCTAAATATTCCTAATCCTCCCAATAGACTCGCTGGACTCTGCTAGAGATTGAAGTGAGTATTTCGTATGAAATAGTATTCGATTTTTGGGCGAGGTCAGTTGCTAGAATATGATTCCCAATGAGTTCTACCTCATCTCCTTCTTCGACTCCTATCACGTCTGTCAAATCTACCATCGTCATATCCATACATATATTTCCTATTGTTGGAGCATACTGGTTTTTGACAAATACAGATGCTACACCATTGCCAAATGAACGAAAATAACCATCTGCATATCCCACATTGATAATACCTATCTTAGAATCTTTGGTAACCATTCCTTTTCTGGAATAGCCTGTACTTTCTCCCACTTTTAAAGATTTTATTTGTGTTATTTTTGAAATTAGAGAAATCGTATTTTGCAAATTTGACTGAAGAATGCCGGTACTATCAAATCCAAAAAGTCCTATTCCCAAGCGTACCATATCCATTTGGTATTGGGTATGACGAATAATACCGCCTGTATTCAGTATATGCTTGGTAGTAGGATAACCCAATTCCTTTTCTATATATTCTGAGACTCTTATAAATACTTGAATCTGTGATTCTGTAAAATCATCTAAACTCTCCTCATCGCTCGCAGACAGATGAGAAAATATTGCTTTTACTTGAATATTGGGGCTTGATTTCAAGATACTTAGTACTCGAGGAATGTCTTCTTCTATAATTCCCAAACGATGCATACCTGTCTCTATCTTGAGATGAATCGACAGTTTCGAATCTCGATAGATTGTATTTTTATTGACGGCTTCTATCATTTTTTCCAAAATTGACAGACTATAAATCTCTGGCTCCAAATGATAATCTATCAATTTCTCCAAAGCAGATAGCTCTGGATTCATTACCATAATCGGCTTTTGAATTCCTGCATTTCTCAGTTCTATTCCCTCGTCTGTGTATGCCACAGCATAATAATCCACTCGCTCTGACTCAAGTAGTTTGGCGATTTCAACACTTCCCAGGCCATATCCATGCGCTTTGAGCATAATCATAATTTTCGTCTCGAGTCGAAGTCGTTTCGCAAATTCGGATAAATTATTCTTTAGTGCATTGAGATGAACCTTTAGATAAGTACTATGTGTCTTTCTTCTATAAAACTGAACAACATCCTCTAGATGAAATTTTCTAGCACCCTTTACCAAAATTGTATTGTCTTTCAGCGTATTATGCGCATGATATTTCACAAAATCCGAAGCCGTAGAATAAATTGATACTTTATCTATGGGTAATTTTTGAAAATTTGAAAGTAATGATGCATAGTTCTCTCCTATAAATATCAACTGATGTAATTTCCTGTTTTGTAGCAAATTTTCAATTTCTTTATAAGACTCTTCCGTCTCTAATATTTCTGATAAAATAATAGTCTTGGGCTGGTGAGGAGACTGCTGAAATAGGAATTGTATAGCTATCTTCAATGAATCCAAATCGGCATTATAGGTGTCATTGATTATCGTGGTATTGTAAATCCCCTCAATTAACTCAAGGCGCATTTCGAGAGAATTGAGGTGTTCTATTTCACCAATATAGTTTTTTAAATCTCCTTCTAATACCAAAATAACTGCTATGCAATGACAGCAATTTTCAATAAATGTCGGTTCAAAATTTCTAAAATGGAGCGTATAATTTAGCTGCTGATACGAAACAGAAATGGATTTCTGAGCTTCTATTTGTTTTATTATGATGTCCGAATTGTCAGTTTCTCCCCAAGTGATGATTTTTAGTTTCTTATTTTCATTTTTTAATAATTGAAAAGCATTGTTGTGTTCTACAACTAAAGAATTTTTTGTAATTAATATTTCAGAATGGACAAAAAGTCGCATTTTCTCGATTAATTTTTCTTCTTTAGATTTAAAATTTGACTGGTGAGCATCCCCTAAATGTGTCAAAATTCCGATATTAGGTTTTATCATTTTTTCCAAAGACCCCATTTCATTTTTTTTGGAAATACCTGCTTCGTATATCGCCAAATTATGTTTGTCATTTAGTCCCCAAATTGACAGGGGAACTCCAATTTGTGAATTATAACTTTTGGGACTTTTAGAAATATGATATTTTTTTTGGAGGATTTCACTTAACCATTCTTTTACGATTGTCTTTCCATTAGAACCTGTAATTCCGATGGTCTTGACTTGATATTCACTTCTTTTTACCTCCACGATATGCTGAAAAGACATCAACGGATTTTCTACAAAAAAGAAATTGGCAGCGAGATGCTGAAATTTTGAATGATATTTATTTGAAACCAAAAAATTGACAACTCCAAGCGATACAAGACTCTCTACATAGTCTGCACCAGTAGTTTTATTGCCTTCGAGTGCTATGAAAAGCGTCTTTTCTGGCAAAAAAATATTTCGACTATCTACAGACACATATTCTATGATAGCATCTGGCTGATAGTGAGGCGGATTCGAGATATTTAAAATTTTGGATAATTCTCTAGCGAAGGAGTTCATTCTATATTTATCAATACAAAGGTAAGCAAAGAGCCTATAGGTTTTCTTGATAAATTTATTTTTCAGGAAAATCAATGACTTAACCACGAATTCACGAAGTAATGAAGATATTTAGCGCTGCTCAATAAAGCAAGTGGATATCCAATTATGGGCAATAAAAAAAGCCTTACAAATTTTGTAAGGCTTATAATTAATATTTTTCAAATTTGAAGAGGCTTATTCAGTTCTAGCTCTTTTGCTTCTAGATCTAGTCACTTTTGGAGCTTCTTCTTGTGGTTTGTTATTATCCTCTATTTCTTGATCTTTTGGATATACAAAGATTCTTCCGCAGTTTTCGCATACTAAGATTTTCTTTCTTTGTTTGATTTCCAATTGTCTTTGAGGAGGTATTTTGGCGAAACACCCACCACAAGAATCTCTATCTACAGCCACTATGGCTAGTCCATTTCTATATGTTTTTCTGATTCTCTCATATCCAGATATCAATCTATCATCCACTAATGATTTAGCAGATTCGCTTTCGTTGACAAGTTTTTCTAATTCGTTATCTGTCTCATCTTCTATGATTTTCAACTCATCTTTTTTGAGTTTAATCTCATCTTCTTTGACATCTAATGCTTTTTGGGCATCGTTAAATTTCGCAACTAGAAGTGTTTTTTTCTCGTTGAAATCTTTCAATTTCTTATCACAAAGCTCGATTTCTAATTTTGCTAACTCGATTTCTTTGCTGATAGATTCAAATTCGCGGTTGTTTTTAACGCTATTTTGTTGTTTTTCTAATTTTTGAATTTGATTTTTGGTCTCTTCTTTGATTCTTTGTCTATCGACAATGCTATCTTCAAGCTCTTTCATTTCTGCCTGAACATTGTTGATTCTCGTCTGAAGACCAGCGATATCATCTTCCATATCTTGAACTTCCATCGGCAATTCTCCTTTGATAAAATTAATTTTATCTATTTGAGAATCAATTCTTTGGAGATTATACAATGCCTCTAACTTCTCTTCTACTGAAGCCTCTGCTTTTCTTTCTACTGTAGCTTTTGCACACATATTTATATAAAATAATTTACTGGATTTGTATTGACCTTAGAAATTTCGGACTGCAAATATAGTGCTTTTTCCTTCAAATAATTAAAAATTAGTTCTTTAGTATATTGTTCACTTTCGTAATGTCCGATATCTATATATGAAATCTGACCTTCTGCGTCAAACCACTCGTGATATTTAAAATCAGAAGACAAAAATACATCCGCCCCATTTCGAAGGGCATCCATTCTCAGGAAACTTCCAGAACCACCACAGATGGCTACTCTTTTTATAGTTTTATGACTTGGCGTATATTTTAGCGTTTTAAGTTGAAATTGCTCTTTGACCATTTTTAGAAATTCTTCTAAGCTAATTTCATTTTCCAATTCACCAATTATTCCTGAGCCGACATCTTTATGAGTATTTTCTAATGCAATGACATCATAAGCAACCTCCTCATAGGGATGAATTTGAAATAAAGTATTAATAATTTTTGACTCCAAATAGTGAGGAAAAATAGTTTCAAACTTGATTTCCTTAACTATTTCCAGTTGGTTAGGGCTACCCAAACTCGGATTTGAATTTTCATTGCCTAGAAAACTACCATTACCTATACTTGAAAATCCACAATGACTATAATTGCCGACATGTCCTGCGCCTGCTTCAAATAAGGCATTTTGTACTATTTCAAATGAATTTTCGGGAATATAAGTAATTAGTTTCTTTAGAATTTGTTTTTTGGGAGATAGAATTCGAGTGTGAATTAATCCCAATTTCTCAGCTATCATCGCATTGACGCCCAATGAAATATTGTCAAGATTCGTATGAATAGCATATATAGCAATATCATTTTTGATAGCTTTAATGACTGTTTTCTCTACATAATTATTGCCATTTAAGCGTTTCAGTCCTCCAAAGATAATAGGATGATGTGCAATTATCATTTGGCAATTTTTTGAAATCGCTTCATCGACTACAGATTCGACGCAATCAAGCGTAATAAGCACTTTGGACACGTCTCCTTCTCTATCTCCTACAATGAGTCCAGAATTATCATAGCTTTCCTGATAGGAAATAGGCGCCCATGACTCAAGTAAGGATATTATTTCTTTGATTTTCATATGAACATTTTTTGTGTTTTATACTACTACAAATATGACTAAAATGAATTTATGGCACTGGATCAAAACCACTTCCTCCCCAAGGATGACAACTCAATAGTCTCTTAGCAGATAAATAAAACGCTTTTAGGGGATTGAATTTCTCAAAACACCCCATTGCATATTGGCTACAAGTGGGGATGTATCTACAAGATGCAGGAATTGTCGGAGAAATTACTTTTTGATAGAATTTTATCAAAAGCAAAAACGGCAGATTATATATTTTGGGACTCAATTTTTGAAATTTTATGACTAAGTCTTGACATTAACTTTTCTATCACAGCTTCTACTTCTTGGAATGATTTTCCTTCTAGTTTTCTAGTCAAAATGATAAAAATGACAAGATTCATCCTCTTTTCAATGAGTTGATGAACCAAAGGCGTTTTTCTCACACGGTAGCATTCCCTCAGCCAACGCTTATATTGATTTCTATCATGTGCATCTCGATAGAGTCTTTTAGATACAGAAAAACCCGCTTTTAGCGGGTAATCTGATATATCAGTAGTAATAAATCGAATGGAAATATAATCTTCGTAAACCGAAAAAGCCTCTTTAGAGAAAAGTTTTTCTATCCACTTCGTGCTTTTTAGTCGCTCGTAACGCCTTAAGCTATTTATTTTCAAAACCGCTTAGTTCAGTACATTCCACAAGCCATCGGAGATTATTTCAATCTCTTCTCGTCGCTTACTGTAAGTTTTTTTCTACCTTTGGCTCTTCTAGCTTTTAGCACTTTGTACCCACTTGGACTACTATTTCTAGCTCTAAATCCGTGCTTGTTAGCTCTTTTTCTTCTCGATGGTTGAAACGTTCTTTTCATCTTTATGATTATTTAAAATTTCTAATTAATAGAATTTTTGTGTTTTAAAAAAGGAGTGCAAAGATAAATATTTTATCCAAATAAATGTGGAAAAGTTTATATCTCACAGAAATATTGTAAATTAATAGCTTTTATATTTTAATTTACATAAGCCTTTACATGCTCTAATTTATCTTTTGCTTCAATACAATTCTTGAATGTAGAAAATTCTAAGATAATATGTTGCGACGTTTGTTTCATATTCGTTCCTACTGGATATTGGGCAATATACTGAAGTATTTTTCCAAAAACCTCTGATTGATAAAACAATGACTCTTGATTTTGAATAAGATAGCACTTCATTTTGCCATTTTTGATGGTAATTCGCTCCATTCCCAACTGTGTAGCCATCCATTTTAGTCTTATCGCATCGCAGATGTCCTTGATTTGATTGGGCAATTTCCCATAGATATCTTTTAATCGACCTAAATAAACCACCATTTCTTTTTCGGATTTGATTTGATTTAGTTCAACATAGACATTCATTCGCTCCTGAGAACCAGAGATATATTTATCAGGGATATACATATCATAGTCTGTCTCAATTTGACAGTCTTTGGTATAATTTTTTTCCGACTTACCTAAAACCCCTGACTTTCGGGAAGTGTCATCCTCCTCTTCTTGGTACAAGTCTTTATAATCTACTTCTTTTAGCTCTGTGATGGCTTCATCCAGAATTTTCATAAACGTATCGTAGCCAATATCTGAGATAAATCCGCTCTGCTCGCCTCCCAATAAATTTCCAGCTCCTCGCAAATCTAAATCTCGCATTGAAATCTGAAATCCTGAGCCCAATTCGGCATTCTGCTCCATAGCATTTAGTCGTTGCTTAGCTTCATTGGTCAAAGTGCTATATGGGGGAGATAGCAAATAGCAATATGCTTTTTTATCGCTTCTTCCCACACGACCTCTTAACTGATGCAAATCACTTAGTCCAAATTGATGGGCATTATTGATGAGCATTGTGTTAGCATTTGAAATATCAATGCCAGATTCTATAATATTGGTCGAAAGTAGAACATCATATTTCTTTTCGATAAAATCCATTATCGTCTGCTCAATGACATCACCCTCTAGCTGTCCATGAGCCAAAGCAATATCAATATTAGGCAGTATTGTCTGAAGCATTTCCTTGATTTGATGTAAATCTTTAACCTTGTTGTGAACAAAAAAGACCTGACCTCCTCGACTAATTTCATTGTGAATAATCTCACGAACATATTCTGGGTCTAGCTGTGTCACTTCGGTATAGACCGCCTGACGATTAGGAGGAGGTGTCTGAATCAGACTATAATCTCTAGCACCTAATAAGGAGAATTGAAGTGTGCGAGGAATAGGCGTCGCCGTTAATGTCAAGGTATCGACATTTAACTTCAATTCCTTTAATTTTTCCTTGACTTGAACCCCAAATTTCTGTTCTTCGTCTATAATCAATAATCCCAAATCCTTAAACTTGACATTTTTTCCTACGATAGCATGTGTGCCGATGAGAATGTCAACTTTTCCCTGCTCTAATTTCTCTAAGATTAGTTTTTTCTCTTTATTTGTCTTGAATCGATTGATAAATTCAATATTACAAGGGAGTCCTTCCATCCTTCGCTTGAATGTATGATAATGCTGAAAAGCCAATAATGTAGTAGGCACAAGAACCGCCACTTGTTTAGAATCAGCTACTGCTTTGAAGGCTGCTCGAATAGCTATTTCTGTCTTACCGAAGCCTACATCGCCACAGACCAACCTATCCATTGGAATTTCTTTTTCCATATCGATTTTGACATCCAACGTGGCTTTGGCTTGGTCGGGCGTATCTTCATATTCGAAGCTAGACTCCAATTCATACTGCAAATAACTATCAGGCGAAAATGCAAATCCTGTACTCGCTTTCCGTTTGGCATAGAGTTTAATCAAGTCTTCGGCTATATCCTTGATTTTTTTCTTGGTCTTGCGCTTAGTATTCTCCCAAGTATCAGACCCTAAGCGATGCATTCGAGGCTCTGTCCCTTCTTTGCCTACATATTTGCTAATTTTATGTAGAGAATTGATATGGACATAGAGAATGTCATTATTGGCATATATTAGTCGCACCGCTTCTTGGATATGACCCGCTACATCTAATTTTTCCAAACCAGAAAATCGTCCAACGCCATGGTCTATATGGGTCACATAGTCTCCGGGAACGAGTTCTTTCATTGCTTTGATAAGCTGGGCTTGGGCAGAAATATTGGTTTGATTTGACTGAACTTCTCTTTTTCTTCTAGCGAAAATCTCATGTGTCGTAAAAACGACAATTTTATTTACCTCATCTTCAAATCCTTTTGAAAATTCATGCGCAATATTTTTAAAATCTACCTCCTGTCCTAAATCTCTAAAAATCGCTCTATATCTTTCCGCTTGATTTTCATCTTCTGATTGGATAAAAACTTGATATCCCGATTGATTATAATCAATGATGGCATGATGGAGCTTGTTGAAATTTTTATGAATAATGGGGGCATTGCTTACTAAATCTTGTCTAGACAGACTTGAAAAAACCACATTCAATTTCGGCTGTACAAAATCCATAGTAATAAAATCTTCTCTCAATGGCTCATCCATTTCAATAGCTTGGATAGCATCGATTTCTTGTTGGATTTTTTTGGACAAATTTTCTTCTCCCCAAACCAAGTCGTTTTCTCGAATAAAATCAAACAGCGATTCTTTTCTCAATTTTTTATTTCGATGAAGAAGCGAAGGCGAAGGTGAAATTTCCACTTCATTTCGAGGACAAATCGACAATTGAGTCTCAATGTCAAACTCTCGAATCTCTTCTACATCCACATCAAAAAGCTCTATCCGAATAGGATGTTCGTACGAGTATGAATATATATCGAAGATATTGCCTCGAATCGCATACTGCCCGTATTCATAGACATAGCTCGTGCGCTCGTAGCCGATATGGTCTAGAAAATCTATCCAATCTTGAATTTGCAGTTTAGCTCCTATTTGAATCTTTCGCTTAAACTCCGCACTATCTGAGACAATGACCTTCTCAATGAGTGCCTGAGGATAACTTATAATAATAGCTTCTTTGAAATTGAGAATAGCATCCAATGCCATATTCCGATGACTAATTTTGTGCTTGGGGACTTCAAGCGTTTTATTTTTGATGACAAATGAAGGCTCTAGCAACACAAATGGCACTTCAGAATGCATCATTTTCAAATCATAAAAGAACTCTCTAGCCTCCTCTTCTGTATTAAAAATGAAAAATTTTTTAGAGACTTTCGGGAAGTCTTTGCAGATTTGGCAATAGAATATTGAGTCAAAAGAGGTTTTTGACCGAGTGATGTGTAGTTGATTTCCAGCACTAATGCTGTCTATAGCCTCTTTTACTCGTGGGTCGAGTTCGTAGAGTTTTATTAACGAGTTCATATTTTAATATTTCCATACGGAGCTATTCCGTCTGAAAACAAGTATTCATCTTAATTCATCAAGTCTTCGATTTCTTCTACTTCGATTGGGCATTTTTCTAATAAATCTACCACCCCTTTAGAAGAAACGACAATATCATTTTCAATTCTGACACCTAGATTTTCATCCCAAATATAGATGCCCGGCTCGTTAGTTATAGCGGCATTTTCTGGCATCTTGACATAGTGATTTCCTATATCATGCACATCTAAGCCCAAGAAATGACCTAAACCATGAGGGAAGTATTTTCTGTAAAGTGGATTGCTAGGGTCTTGATTTTCTACTTCCGTTTTATTCAAAAGCCCAATTTCTATCAATTTTTGCTCCATGATTTTTTTGCCTTCATTGTTCCACTCCAAAAGAGACAAGGAACTGCTTGCTAGTTTTTTAGCGGTTTTAAACACATCGAGTGTAGCATTATAAATCAATTTTTGTCTATCACTAAATCTACCTGAGACAGGAATTGTTCTCGATAAATCCGAAGCATAATTTGCATAAGAACAACCAAAGTCCATAAGCAAAATATCCCCTGATTTTAACCCCTGATTATTATCATTATAGTGTAGAATGCAAGAATTTCCGCCACTAGCTATGATAGGATTATAAGCATGAGTAGCCTGACTCATCATGAATTCATAAGTAATGAATGCCTCAATTTCATGCTCTGATTTGAACCGCTTAAATTCTTTGAGCAATTTGACAAATGTGTTGCTCGTAATATCCGCTGCTTTTTGCATCACCGCTAATTCTGCTTCCGATTTTGACATTCGGAGAGTAGATAAAATAGGAGCGCTTCGCTCATAATTATGTGCTGGAAAATCTCGTTTTAGATTTCTAAAACTTCTCAAATCCATATAATCTCCATCAAAATGTGCTCTATCATGTTCATTCAGATTGACATAGACATTATCTGCATAATGCATCATCGTGTTTAGAAGCTGATTAGCATTTTTATTCCATAAACAATTCTCTATACCAGAAATAGACTTTGCCTCTTCTACAGTATATTTAAAACCTTCCCAAACCTTTATCGTTTCACTAGTTTCTTTTAAAAACAAGATTTCTTTCCAAGCTGCATTGGGAGCATCGGGATAGAGTACTAGCATCGTCTCTTCTTGGTCTATTCCCGACAAATAATACGTGTCTGGATTCTGAAAAAAAGTGTGTGTAGCATCTGCCGAACGCTGAAAAATATCTCCAGAATGAAATATCGCTATTGAATTTGGTTTCATCTTAGCGGTAAACGCTTTTCGAGTGGAAACAAAAAATTCTGAAGTCAAGGATAGAGGTCTTTTCATGAAACTATTTTATATATTAAAAATAATAGAGGTCAAAAATACGTTTATTTATCGCAAAAAAATTAAAAACTGCAGAGAAGGCAAAAAAAAATCGACCCCAAATTGAAGTCGATTTTATATAATTTGTCAAACTAATTCTTAGAAATAATATGCAAAATTAGCTCCGATATTTAATGTCGTGTATTGATTTGAGTTAGAAGAAAATCTATTTAAAAACATAGATTTAGCAGAAATACTGAATGAAGAATAGTTATTTCCTTCAATTTTAGTTTTTAATCCTAATTCAACTCTACCACCTAAATTATAAAAATCTAATGTGTTGTTTTCTACATTAGACTGTACTTCCAAGGTACTTAGAGGAACTGTCGTATAATTGGAAAGTGAATTAAGCGTAAGGCTATTTACTAAAGTGACATTAGTATAAAATCCTTTAGGGGCATTTTTGCCAAGATTGAATCCAAGCCCAAGCGGAATTTCCAAAGTTGTGTATTGGTCATAAGAAGATTTAGATTTTACCAATGGGTCATTGTTTATCCATCTTTCCACTCCTCCAGAGAACACGTCCACCCCAAATATTCCATAAGTTTTTTTAGTAAATGTTTTGTTTAACTCCACACCTGCATTGATAGATAATTTTCCTCCTTTCATGACTGAGTTGTCGCCATTTAACAAAAATGCCATCTCTGGACCAGCAAATATTCTCCAACTCAAATTCTTTACATTGAATGGACCTTCGCCAGCAATGTCTTTTAAAGAAGTGGGATTGTCTTGTGCAGATACATTAATTGACAAAATTGCAACAAAGCAGAAAATTAATGTTTTGAATAACTTGTTCATATCTTATTATTATAGTTTTAGATTTTTTACCTTTGCAAATGTATAAAAATTTTTAAATTCGATATAAAATATAAATAACATTGTCCAGAAAAAGCCTCTATTTAGAACCTTCATTTTCAAAATCTAATCATTTTATAGACCTGAAGAGTAAACTATTTCTGCTCGGTTCATGCTTTTCTGAGAATATTTCAGCTAAATTATCGCAGAGAAAGATTCAAGTCAAATCCAATCCTTATGGCATTTTATTTGACACACAGTCTATTGAGACATGTCTCTCTGACATTATATCTCAGCGAAAATACTCGACAGATGACCTATTTTTTCACAATGAATTATATGGTTCATGGTCTCATCATGGTTCTTTTTCGAATACTAATCCAAATCTAGTTATAGAAAATATCAATAATACTCTTGTAGAAAGTAGAGAATGGATGGTTGCGACAGATTTTGTCATAATAACCTTAGGTTCTGCCTTTTCATATTTTCACATCAAGGAAAACAAATATGTAGCTAATTGTCATAAAGTACCTCAAACGGAATTTAAAAAAGAACTTATCTCCATTGACAAAATATGGGAAAGTTTAGAGAATATCCGAAAGATGATTTTGTCTATCAATCCAGATATTCATATTATTTTGACTATTAGTCCTGTTCGACATCTGCGAGATGGAGTGATAGAAAACAATCGCAGTAAAGCGAGACTAATCGAAGCGGTCAATCAATTTATCAGTCATCATTCGAACATTTACTATTTTCCATCGTATGAAATCGTGATAGATGTGCTAAGAGATTATCGGTTTTTCGATATTGATTTCACCCATCCCAATTATTTGGCGACGGATATTGTTTTTGAATATTTCCGAGACATGTGTATTTCAGAGTCTATTCACAAGGATTTAGATGCGTTTTTTCAATTATACTTAGCTAGTAATCATAGACCTATGCATCAAAAAACAATAGCCCATAAAAATTTCTTACTAGCAAACTTAGCGAAAGCAAAAGAATATCAAAAATTATTTGACTACTTGAATTTCGATGAAGAAATCGCCTACTTTGAACATCCATTAGAAATTTGGTCTCAATAGCTCTTTGGAATAGAATTTTTGGATTCGAGCCATGACCTCTTCTTCACTATCTGTCAGCACGAGAATATCTTCATCGCCATCACTAATGTATTTATCTTCTAGCATTCTATCGATAATCCATTGCTTCATTCCCTGCCAGTAACTCACACCAAAAAGAATAATAGGAATCCTATCTATTTTCTGCGTCTGAACTAAAGTCAGCACTTCAAACATCTCATCTAAAGTGCCAAATCCCCCAGGGAATATCACAAATGCCTGTGCATATTTTACAAACATAACTTTCCGAACAAAAAAGAAATTATGATTAAATGATTTATCTATATCTATATAATCATTCGGTTTTTGTTCATGGGGCAATGCAATATTGAGCCCTACGGATTTTCCACCTACACTTTTAGCGCCTTTGTTGGCGGCTTCCATAATGCCGGGACCACCTCCTGTTATAATTCCATAACCTTCCTTGCAAAGATTGGCTGATAGCTGGACGGCTTTCTGATAAAATTCATTGTCGGGCTTAGTTCTAGCACTTCCGAAGATAGAAATACAAGGTCCTAATTTTGGCAATTTTTCAAATCCTTCGACAAATTCGCTCATAATTTTGAATATGAGCCAAGATGATTCTGCTTTTATTTCACTCCAGTTTTTTTCCATTTTGGGCAAGTAAATTTTTTATACAATTTCCAATGATAATACAGAATATTGGAAAAACCAAGATATTATATCGATTATTCCATTCATTTAACGTCAATAATACCATTATAATATTGGAAAGAAATAAAAATCCGACAGTTAAACTCAGTGTAATTTGATTTAACTTGTTCTTAATCAGTCCATATATACCAAAGATAAAATAAAAGGAAGAAAAACCCATTATGAGATTGGTTAAAAGCGAATAATGCGGTCTAGGTAAACAAAAAAACCATAGAAATTTCTTAATTTCGAGTTTAAGCAATTCTATAAAACCTATTTCACGATAAATATACAGGTACACATTGAGCAGAGAATCTTTTTCCATAAATGGATTGGTTAACGGATACAGACTCGTCATCATAGGCTCTTTGTACAATAAAGCGACTAAATAGAAACTCGAATCTGTCTTGACCACAAGAATCAATGAGAAAATAGCAATGGTCGCCAATAAATTGATAAACACAAAATAAGATAGCTTGAATTTCAACTTTGTCTGAAAATAGTATATCCAATAATACATCACAAAAAGTACGCCAAACGGTCTTGCAAAAAACATGAGAACACTTATCAATATTGTTAAATATAGCGATTTGAATGAATGACAAATCAAGTAGTAAAACAACCAAAGACACAGAAAAATAAATAATGTCTCACTATACAAAGTCAATGTCCAAAACTGAAGAGGATAGCAAAATAGAAATAAACCAACCGCTATCTTAGATGCAAAATCTGAATCCGTTAGTTTCAACCCAATTCTATAAATAAATAAACTAGAAATGAGATTGAATAAAATATGAAAAAGGATTAGGACGAATTTATACTTAAATAAATACAAACCTAATTTTAGAAAACAGACAAACGTAAAATAGAATTTGTATTTGGCAAAAAGAACGTCTAAAGTAGAGAAGGATAATCTATCCGCAACGAGCAAATATTTTTCAGCTTCATTGTGATAAACCACTCCATTCTTAAAATATAGCAAAGCTATCAGAGCGAGATACCAACTAAATACGATAGCCCAAAAATGACGATTCTTATCTAAGTTCAAAGAAAGGAATTTTATTGAAAATTATAGAGCTGAATAATAATCTTGATTCATCCATCTTTTACTTCTTGCAAAATAGACAATTTCCCTTTGATCATCTGGATCTCCATAATATTTATCTACACACGATGCAGCACAATTTCCTTCTACTCCAGATACTAAACCATCTATGTGATTATATTCTTGTTCTGAAATACTTTTATCGTTTATTAATTCAACCAAAGCTTCAACTATGGCTTTTCTTGTCAATTTATTTGTGTTACAAAAAATTATCCAATCTTTATACTCAAATGACAATGCCGCCTCTTGAATTTTTTTTGCTTCCATTTATTTTAGCTTTATAATAGGACATAACGCCTGAATTTTTTCAAACCAGAAGTTAACAGTCGTTTTTTATTGTTAATTTATTTAGTTTTTCTGTAGCCTTCTTTTTAATTTCTTTTGTTGCGCCGTTTTCTATAAGCTCTTTAAGTTGACTTTTATTTGATAAATTTAGAATATAACTCTGTGTTACGCTGTCATTGCTAGTTACAATTTCTTCAAATAGTTGTTCCGTCAAGTTTTCTTTTTTTAATCTTCGTAATAACCTTTGACGAATAACAATTTTTTGAACTGAAGCTCCTAGTTCAAATATTTCTTTACAAACCTTGTTAAATTGTATATCTGTAAGTTCTATATCTCGAAACAAGTCTAATTTTGCAGCAATTGACATTGATAAGGCTTTTTCAGAATTAGATAAATTAAGGAAGTTATCAAGTTCACGGTCTGTTAAAACTTTTTTATTGGTTAAATATTTTTTGAAAGTTTTATACCGATAATGTTCTGTGTTTTTATCTTCGCTTTTATCAAATTCTTCTATTTGCAATTCTAATTCTTGATTCGTTAAAAGTCCTAGTTCAAGCCACTTTTTGGTATATCCTAATTTTTGTAGTTTTATCATACTCTGTTTCGCTAAAAATGACCTCTAACTCCTCTCCCGTCTTGATGTAAATCTGGATGATAATTGTTCTTAATGAGTCGAAAGGTCTCTTTGACTTCTTCAATTGAACAATCTGACTTTAACCCTAAAATTTCATAATAATTCATACGGATAGATTTTGTTATTTATCGCCTACACTATCTTCAATTTTGCGTACTTCAACATAATTTTTTTTGGCTGAGAACCCCCAAAATCAATCGTAGCGATTCGCTTGTCTCCATCTCCGGATATTTCCGTGATTTTCCCATTTCCAAATTGGACATGCAATACATTCATTCCAGAAGTCATTTTATCAGGATTATCAGGCACGAAATCACTCATATCAATTTTTGATATAGAACTTGCTTGTTTTAGATTTGTAAGCAAGGTGTTGGGCTGAAATTGAAGTGTTTTTTTCGCTAGTGGATTTGAGCCAAACTCTTGATTTTGCCCTCCTTTGAATTCTACAATCTCGCTCGGCAGCTCTTTGAGAAATCTACTTGGCTCACTCGGATTGATTTGCCCAAATTTATACCTACTTGTCGCAAATGAGAGCATCAGATGCGCTTCTGCACGAGTTACTGCTACATAGAATAGTCTTCTTTCTTCTTCTAAATCCTCTACCGTGTAGATAGAGCGCTGACTTGGAAATAAATTTTCTTCCATTCCCACGAGGAAAACTGCTTTAAACTCCAAGCCCTTCGATGCATGAATGGTCATTAATTTTAAGGAAGGTTTATCTTCGTTTTGCGTATCTCTATCCGTGAGCAAAGTCACTGACTGTAAGAAACTCCCTAGACTTTTATCGCTAGACATCTCTTCGTTTTCTGTCACTTCATCGTTTTCTACAAATTCCTTAATACTATTAAGCAACTCTTGTAAATTTTCATATCGACTGACGCCTTCCACCGATTTATCAGCATACAATTCGCCCATCAAGCCAGACTGTTTTGCGATTTCGCTCGCTACCTCATGCGCCGTTCGCTCTGTCTGAATCTGATGCGATTTTATCATCGTATAAAATTTCTCAATAGCATCTTTTGTCCTTCCAGTTACTACATTGTTTTTTTCGATATTTTCTATCACATCCCAAAGTTTGAGCTGATGACCAGTCGCATAGAGCATCATTTTCTGAATCGTCGTATCTCCAATCCCTCTTAGAGGGTAATTGATTACTCGCTTGAGAGCCTCTTCATCATATGGATTGACGACAAGTTTGAGATATGCGATGAGGTCTTTGATTTCTTTTCGCTGATAAAATGAAATACCTCCATAAATAATATAAGGTATATTTTTTCTTCTCAATGACTCCTCAAAAGCCCTCGACTGAGAATTAGTACGATAGAGAATAGCCATATCTGCATAAGATATCTGCTTCGTCATAGCTAATTGGAAAATATTTTCGACGATTTGCTTTCCTTCATCGTTATCCGAAAAGGTTTTTAGAATGCTAATAAGTCCTCCTTTGCCATTTTCAGTCCAAATTGTTTTCTCAAGCTGATGTTGATTGTGCTTGATAATTTTATTAGCAGCATCGACTATGGTCTGTGTGCTTCGATAATTCTGCTCGAGCTTAAAGATTTTGGTATCGGGATAATCCTTCTGAAAACTCAAAATATTATCAATACTCGCTCCACGAAACGCATAAATACTCTGGCTATCATCGCCTACGACGCAGATATTTTGATAGACATCGCCTAGTTTTTTCACTATAGAATACTGTGCAAAATTGGTGTCTTGAAACTCATCGACCATGATAAATTGGAATTTATGCTGAAATTCATAGAGAACCTCTGGAAATCGCACAATCAATTCATAAAATTTCAACTGTAAATCGTCGAAATCCATAGCATTGTTTTGAAAGCATTTCTCTGTATAGTTTTTAAAGACATCGCCCATTCGAGGTCTATTAGCTTCTACATCGTCTGCTATCAAATCAGGAGAATTGGCATAAATACGATGATTGATAAGATTATTTTTCAGATTAGAAATTCGCGAATAGACATAATTTGGCTTATATAAATCCTCATTTAGTCCGAGTTCTTTCACAATAGATTTGATGACCGATTTCGTATCATCAGAGTCGTAAATACTAAAATTGTTGGTATAGCCAAGCATGGAGGCTTTGGTGCGGAGTATTCGAGCAAAGACGCTATGAAATGTCCCCATAAAAAGGTTTCTCGCTTCTGAGCCAATCAATTTTTCGATTCGCTCACGCATTTCTTTACTCGCTTTATTGGTAAAGGTAAGTGCTAAAATGTTATAAGGCTGGACTCCCTGCTCCATCATAAAGGCGATACGAAAAGTCAAGACACGCGTTTTGCCTGAACCCGGACCTGCATTAATCATTACTGGACCTTCAAATTCGGTAACGGCTTGGCGCTGAATATCATTTAATTCGTCTAAATAATGCACTATCTAAGTGATAAATGGTTAGTAAAAAGGGATTCGTTCAAGAATTGTAAAAATAAAACAACTGAAATTGGTTGAGAGTGAATTTTACCAACATCTTGTATTGTTTAGGACTTTCGGGAAGTCCAGAGCAGAATATTAAATCAATGTTTCCCACTCCGCCATACAGCTATCCAATTGCTCTTTTAATTTATTATATGGAGCATACATGTTTGGGTCATCTGCGGCTTTCGACAGAAAATCCTCAGTAGCCATTTTAGACTCCCATTGTTTTATTTCAGCCTCCAATTTTTCAATTTTTTTCTCCAAATCCTTTAGCTTTTTGTCTTCGACTGGAACTGTATTGATTTGAACTTTTGGAGTTAAAACTTTATCTTTTGGGGCTTTGTCTTTTTCGAATTGTCTAAAATTATCAACTTTTTTCTTTTCCAAAAACTCATCTATCGTTCCCAAAAATTCCTTGATACCATCGTTGGTAAATTCATAAGTTTTATTAGTCAATCCCTGTAGAAATTCTCTATCATGCGATACCACGATAAATGTACCATCAAAATTACTCAATGCCAACTTAAGCACTTCTTTGGATCGAATATCTAAGTGATTGGTGGGCTCATCGAGAATTAAGAAATTATTCGGCGTCAGCATCAATTTACACATAGCTAGTCTTCCACGTTCTCCTCCTGAGAGTACACTCACTTTTTTATCGACATCTTCTCCGCTAAATAAAAATGCTCCTAGCAATGAACGGACAGCTGTTCGCATATCTCCAACGGCTTCTTCATCTATAGTCTCAAATACGGTTTTGCTATTATTTAAGTCCACCGCTTGATGTTGGGCAAAATAGCCTTTTAATACATTGTGACCCCACTCTACCTTTCCTTGATAGCTATCTATATCATTGGCTAGAATTTTGGCTAAGGTAGATTTTCCCATTCCATTTTTACCTACGAAAGCGATTCTATCTCCACGCTCTACTTTAAAGCTAAACTGATTGATAACCTGCTGTTGTCCGTAGTTTTTAGAAACTTCTTTGACGTCGCAAATCAGTTTTCCTGAAGGTATAGCTTTAGGAAATTTGATATTCAATTTAGAATTATCTTCGTCTTCAAGTTCAATTCTGTCCATTCTATCGAGCTGTTTGATTAGTGACTGAGCAAAACTGGCTTTATTGGCTTTGGCTCTAAACTTGTCAATATTTCTCTCAATCTGCTTGATTTGTTCTTGTTGATTTTTATAAGCATTTTCCACTTGAACCTTTCTCTCTTTCCTTAATTCTAAATATTTAGAATAATTAGCCTTATAGTCCTCCACTTTCCCTAGGGTAACTTCAATGGTTCTGTTTGTGACAGCATCCAAAAATGCTCTATCGTGCGAGACCAATATCACAGCGCCATCATATTCTTTTAGGAAACTCTCTAGCCAGAGAATGCTCTCTATATCCAAGTGATTCGTCGGCTCATCGAGGAGAATCAAATCGGGTTTTTGAAGTAAAATTTTAGCCAATTCGACCCGCATCTGCCATCCGCCGCTCAACTCACTCATTTGTTTTTCAAAATCTTTTCTCTCAAAACCCAATCCTTTGAGAATACGTTCTATCTCCTCTTCGATATTATCACTATCGAGAATATTGTGATGATTCTGCAAGTCTCCCAAATCCTCAATTAGTTTCATATAAGCATCGGATTCATAATCTGTTCGAGTCTCTAGCTGATTCGTAATATTATCTATCTTCGCTTGAATATCCAATAATTCTTTAAAGGCATTTCGAGCCTCCTCGACAACAGTTCCTTTGGTTTTATGTTCGATATCTTGTGTCAAAATAGCAATCCTACATTCTCTAGGCATAGCCAATGACCCAGATTCTGGGCGAATATTGCCTGACAAAATCTTTAAAAGAGTCGATTTTCCTGCGCCATTTTTTCCAGTCAGACCGATTCTATCTTCTCTATTGATGAGAAAAGTGACATTTTCAAATAATGTCCTACCTCCAAATCGAAGGGTAATGCCTTGTATTGTTATCAATGCTGTGTTTTTAAAAAAATGGAGTGCAAAAGTAGTGAATAGTAAACAATTAATGCTATTTAGTACAATAAAATTTGAGTGCAAAGGAGTCAAACTCTTCAAATATTATTGATTACTCGATTATACCTTAAAAATAAAAGCATTATTCAATCTGGCACATATATAAATTCATACTAGAATTAAAGTGATATTATTATATCCCTTCTGTGCCAAATATTTCCAAAGAAAAGTAAAATTATCTATATTAATTAAACGGATAGCCCTCACAATTATCTAGAATTTTGTTATATTTGCAATTCTAGATAATATTATCGTTTTAAACCCCTCAAAAATTACAAAAAAATGGCATTCGATATCGACATGATAAAGAAAGTTTATGAGGCTATCCCTTCTAAACTTCAAAAAGCAAGAGCAGTAGTCAATAGACCATTGACTTTATCCGAAAAAATTCTATTTTCACATCTTCACGAAGATCAAAAAATTGAAGATTTTCAGCGAGGAGGCTCTTATGTCGATTTTGCACCAGACAGAGTAGCTATGCAAGATGCAACCGCACAGATGGCTCTTCTTCAGTTTATGACGAGCGGTCGTAGCAAAGTAGCTGTGCCGAGTACGGTTCATTGTGACCACTTGATTCAAGCTAAAGTAGGCTCTACGGTAGATTTAGAGTTTGCCAATAAAGAGAGCAAAGAAGTCTTTGATTTTTTAGCTTCTGTATCCAATAAATATGGGATAGGCTTCTGGAAACCTGGGGCGGGAATTATTCATCAAATTGTATTAGAAAACTATGCTTTCCCTGGTGGAATGATGATAGGAACTGACTCTCACACCGTGAATGCTGGTGGATTGGGAATGGTCGCTATCGGTGTAGGAGGAGCAGATGCAGTAGATGTGATGGCTGGACTTCCTTGGGAGCTAAAATGGCCAAAACTTATCGGTATCAAATTGACTGGTAAATTAAATGGCTGGTGTTCTGCTAAAGATGTTATCCTTAAAGTAGCTGGAATTTTAACTGTAAAAGGCGGAACGGGCGCTATCGTTGAATATTTCGGCGAAGGAGTAGAAAACATGTCTTGTACAGGAAAAGGCACTATCGCTAATATGGGTGCTGAAATCGGAGCGACAACTTCTACATTTGGATACGATGCTTCTATGAATAGATATTTGAGAGCGACGGGAAGAGCGGATGTGGCAGATTTAGCAAATAATATCAAAGAGCATTTGAATGCAGACCCAGAGTGTTATGCCGACCCAAAAACGTATTTTGATGAAGTCTATGAAGTAGATTTGAACACTTTAGAACCATATATCAATGGACCATTTAGCCCAGATTTAGCTACTCCAATTTCTAAAATGAAAGAAGCTGCTGCAGCCAATGGCTGGCCTACAAAAGTGGATGTGGGATTGATAGGTAGCTGTACGAACTCTTCTTATGAAGATATCTCCAGAGCAGTATCTCTTGCCAAACAAGTTTCTGACAAGAATTTAAAAGCTAAAGCTGAATATACTATAACGCCGGGCTCAGAACAAATTCGATATACAATAGAGCGAGATGGGTTTTTAGATATTTTCAACAACATTGGAGCGAAAGTGTTCTCTAATGCTTGTGGTCCATGTATAGGAATGTGGAACAGATTAGGTGCTGAGAAGAAAGAGAAAAACACGATTATTCATTCATTCAACAGAAACTTTGCTGCTCGTCAAGATGGCAATCCAAATACTTATGCCTTTGTAGGATCACCAGAAATCGTTACAGCATTGGCTATAGCAGGAGATTTAACCTTCAACCCTTTGACAGATACTCTAACCAATGAAAAAGGAGAGCAGGTTAAATTAGACCCACCAACAGGCGATGAATTGCCGACAAGAGGATTTGCTGTCGAAGATGCTGGATACCAAGCACCGATAGAAGATGGCTCTAAAGTAGATGTCGTCGTAGAACCTAGTTCTAGTAGATTACAATTATTGTCTCCATTTTCAAAATGGGATGGTACGAATTATGCCGATATGTTTGTCCTTATCAAAGCGAAAGGAAAATGTACAACAGACCATATCTCAATGGCTGGTCCTTGGTTGAAATTCAGAGGTCATTTAGATAATATTTCTAATAATATGCTTATAGGCGCTATTAATTTCTATAACGAAACAGCGAATAAAGTCAAAAATCAACTCAATGGCGAATATGATGAAGTTCCTAAAGTACAGAGAGCTTATAAAGCGGCCAATATTGGCTCTATTGTGGTGGGAGATGAGAATTATGGAGAAGGTTCTTCGAGAGAACATGCGGCTATGGAGCCAAGACATTTAGGTGTAAAAGCAGTATTGGTTAAGTCATTTGCCCGTATCCATGAGACCAATTTGAAAAAACAAGGTATGCTTGCTTTGACATTTGCAGATAAATCAGATTATGATAAAATACAAGAAGATGATCGAGTGACTATAGCAGATTTGACTTCATTTGCACCGAGCAAACCACTTACGCTTATATTTAAGCATAGCGATGGTTCTGAATCCACTATTATGGCAAATCACACTTACAATGCTTCTCAAATCGAATGGTTTAAAGAAGGTGGAGCGTTGAATATTATTAGAAAGCAATTTGGAGCGTAGTTAAGCATTCATTTTTTCAAAAATCCTTATAGATAGCCCTCGTTAATTAAATTAACGAGGGCTTTTTTAATTTATTTAGCCTTTCAAAACAAAGAATTAGAGAGGGTTAGTAAAAAAATATTATGCTAGCACAATATTTTTCACGCAGATTTCGTTTAAAGTTCAAATGCATTTTAGTAATCACATTCTTTCACTTTAAAAAATTTGATCTGTATGAATAAGCACATTTTTAAATTGTCTTCAATTATTTTCTCTTTAAGCTTCTTGCTTATTTTCTCATGTACTAAAGAGCAAATAGCTGACCAGACAACTTCTGATATTATTGACAAAGCATCCTTTACCATAGACTCCACTGCCAATACGGGGAAATTTGGCTGCTTCGAATTCGTGTATCCTATTAGTTTTTCACTTCCTGATAGCACCGTATTGACTGTCAATAGTGATGAAGAACTCAAAGCTGCGCTTAAATCATGGATTGAAACACAGAAAGGAAAAGGAAAAAAATGCGACAGCTTGCGTCCAAAATTGATTTTACCGATTACAGTTATGACTGATTCTGGAGCGACAATAACTATCTCTACTCCTGAGGAATTGAGAGCCTTGCATGAGTCTTGCAAAAAAGATTATTTTGACAAAGGAAATCATAGAGACCATGCAAAAAATCGAAAACCATGCTTTAGTTTGAATTTTCCTGTCACAGTAATTTTGCCAGATAGTAGTACACAAGTGGCTGCTGACGCCAATGCGCTAAAAAACATAGCAATGACTTGGAAGCAAAGCCATCCTACTAGCAAAGGTCATCCTGAATTGGTATTTCCTGTTTCTGTAACTAAAAAAGACGGCACGGTCGTATCGGTCAACAATAAAGCAGAACTAAAAGCACTTAAAACAGCTTGCGATTGATTTCTCATCAAATTTAAATAGATTTAATACAGAGCTAAGGCTGTCTAGAAATTTCCGGATGGCCTTTGCTTGTTTTTATTCCTATTTTTTTGTCAAGATAATTTTTACTTTATTGAAGTCTGCAGAGGCATTGATTACATTTTTGAAATCGTTATAAGTCGTAATTGGCAAATTTGTCTTATAGTAATACTCATAAATGATTATATCTAATAGATTTCCATTGACGGTATATGAACTGTGAAATCCCGCTACAGATTTTCCTTTCTCCATCACATCGTGATTCATCGTCAACTCTTCTAAATTGTTGAACTCATAACCTTCGGAAATTTTCACTTTTAGCCTTCGCTTATATATATGTGGAAATGGCATTTCGATAGGGGTAACTCTCTGTTTTTCTTGATATAATTCTGCTTGTTTGCCGATAGCTTCTCCTATTTTAAAAAGGACATTTTCTGCATTTTTTTCGATCAATTTATTACTCTGAAAATTAGCTGAAATAATAAATGGCTTATATCCTACATTTTCTTTTCCTCCATTTTGATATTCAGCTACCGTTTCAGACTCTCCTGAGAAATTTTTCAAATATCCATCTAAAACTTCTTTTTTCTGTTTATCATCGATTAAGCTAAATATAAACTGATAGTTTTCAGCTTCATAACCTTCCATCGTTGAAACAAATTTATAATAGGGATTCGTGATAGATTCCGTAAAATCTGCTTCAATATCTAATGAATCCATAGAATAATTTTCTACGAGTTCTATTCGTTTGGTGTCTTTCATCACTATTTCATTTCCTCCCAATTCCACTGTTTTGGCAAAAAATCCAAAATTTGAGCCGTTTCCATATGGGATTCGTGGATATCGTCCATTGGTAAATGATGGACTGAGAAATTTGTTTGTCTTTGGAAAGTACAAAAGATAGTTCTCCAATTGACTCATATTTTCAAATTTTGGGTCAAAGGGGAACTCAAATCTATTATTGGTAATAACAGCTTCAGTCTCTATCCCTAGTTTTTTGTATAAATTGGCATAAAACACAATCAACTCCTGATCGCTTGCTTTTTTGGTGCTTATTGTATTAGAAATAGAGGCATTTTGGCTAGTATGGTCTTCAATAAATACAATATCATTTTTAACATAATGCTCTACCGCTTTGATAGAATCATCTATAGAGGCATTTTCTGGAAACTTGATATTTTCTATATAGGTATTCAGCGATTTTTCATTTTTGCTATCGAGCGATTTATACACAAAGTTATGAATCTCTTCTGCAATTGTATTGAATCCATTAAGATTCAGACTACTGCCAGAGGCGATTAATTTATACGCAATACACTTTAGGTTGGCGCGGTAATTACTATATTTTTCTTCTTCCAATTCCTCACAAGTGTCTAAAGTCAATAGATGAACCTTCTTGTCTTTATAGAGTGTGTCTTTTTTTTCTAGTTTTGGGAGTCCATTATAAGATTTGATTTCATATTTGAGTGTATTTGGGTATATAATTTCTATTTCTACATTTTTTACATAATTCTCCGACTGAACTAAAATCATTTTACCGCCAAGACTTGCCTTATTCCTTGTCAAAAGAATTTCTTCTATGATACTCCCTTTTTCTAATCCTCTAACAGCATAATATTTATACTTAACCTTTGTCTGCTGATCTTCTGCCTCTTGAATATCGCTGTCATTTAACTCTATAATTGCTCCATTAGGATTGATGACTCGCAGTTTATTCTTGATTATTTTTCGCTTGGCATTTTCGCTGATATAGACTCGATTGTTTTTTTCGATTCCATTATCTGTATTTACTTTTTTGATAGAATGGGACAAAACGTATTCAAATGGACCGTCTTTTTCTAGCACCAATTCTATAGCTCGCTTATCTTTTAGCTCAATAACTGGCTTTGAATTTTCATATTCCGTCGTGACAAAGACCTGTGGCGTGTCACTCCATTTGTATTTTTCATACTCAATATTCTGAGCATTTATAGAAAATGACAGGGTAGAAATCGCAACAAATAAGATAAGTTTTTGCATAAAATTGATTGATATAAAGATTTGGCTATGGGGTTTTTTTGAGAGAAATTGTCTCGGAGATAATCTCCAATATTTTATTTTGGTATTCTTTAAGTGATTTATATTTTTCTTTTTGTAAAAAAATAAAGTCATTCACATACTCATATTTCAGCATGATTTTATCTTGTTTATCTTCAAATATAGAATTGAAATAAAACTCTGGATACTCAATATTTTCATTTTTTGGAATATATTTTATGTTATATCCTTCGGGAATCTTTAGCTCAATATTGACATCTTCTATTGACTTAAATTCTGTTTTAAAATCTGAAATTCTCCTATCATTCAAATCATCGACAGTGCCATATTTCTCCAAAAACAAATTGATAAATATCTCGTCTTTTAATTTAGAAATATAGTTAACTATGTGAAAATCACAGGTAATTCTCAATGGACTATCTAAATTATCAAAATTGTACTCTTTCAAATTTTTAAGCACAAATTTATTATTGCCAACTTCCATAAAGTTCTTCAATGTTTGGAATCGCTCATTGTCTTTCTGACCATCGATTCTCATCAGAAAATAATCTTTGGTATAACCCGAAAGGATACATTCCATAGAGCCTTTGAGCGTATCGCTAGACAATTCTATATTGACATTTTTGGTTTTTCTATTTTCCATAAAATCCACCGATTGGATAGGCAGAATCTCAAATGTTTTATCATCTATGCTCAGAAATCCCTGCTTAGACTGCACAAATCCTGAGGGCGTACCCCAAATTGTATAAGAATTGGTGGCATCTAAGATGTAATTTCTACCTCTGTGCTTCCACACAGCTATCATGTGGTTAAATGCACCAGGATGAGCAAAATCTTCTATACGATAGGGCAAATCATCTGTTCCCACCCAAGTGAGATAGATGCTATCCAGTTTGGCATATTTAAAGGATTTGTGAAGAATATTCGCCATATCCTTACAATCGCCAAATTTTTTCTCAAAAATATCATCCGCTTCTCTAGGAATATAACCTTGAAATCCACTTTCAAAAGCGATGTATTTTATATTTTTCTTGACCCAATAGTATATTTTTTTTGCTTTGATTTCGTCGTCTTTCTCGCCAGAGATTAAAGAATCTATCGTTTTCTTCAAATTGGCATTATTACACTCTTTTAGCTTAGAAATAAACTGATAATTAAAATTATAGAGATGTTGAGGATTCTGAAGCACTCGAATTGTATCATCATTTTTACCAATATAATAATCAATCAAAAATCGAATATGTGGTGCAAAATAGAGAAATGGCGTGGACAAACTCTCGCTTTTGTATTTCTTCAAATTCTCAAAATCCCAACGATAAATTGTCGTGTTTTTGCCAATCGTCTTCTTAAATCCAAATGGAATACTATCTAAATTATATTGCTTGTAGTTCAAGGCGACTTCATTATCTACTTCTATTTCCACCTCATATTTAAGAATGGGATATCCCGACATCAAGATAGTATAATCAAATATCTCCGGCAACTCAAATTCATAGGATTCTTTCTGACATCGCTTGGCGCCTTTTTTGAGTTCAGGAAACTTAAAGACTTTGGACTCTATATCATCGTGAAAAATCTGACTTCCCAATTCTTTTTTAGTAGAGAATTGTGAGACTTTTACTTTTTTGTATTCATCTTTGACAGGGGTCATTGTCCATGCCTCAAGGTCTTTTAGTTTTCTAAGCTTAGAATAGCTCGCTTCTCCACTCTGAGCACTTGTCATCATCTCATTCATCAGTATTTCTTCAGAATAAATATCCAGAAAGACTTTGGGTTTATTGTCTTTCATTTCGATTCGATATTTCTTAGATTCTAATAGCTTTAGAAAATTCTCATTCGGATATTTTTTCTCAAGGTCTTTGACAAATTCATTGACCTGCCCATTTACGCAGTTAACGACAAACAAAGCAAAAATGAAAATCGTTTTTTTACTGAACTCTCTTATAAGCCACCCCATTTCTATAGATTAAATGATGCAATAAATTCCCCGACTCATCATATACTTTCACATTTCCATGAAGTTTATCCTCTTTGTATTCTTCGCTGACGATGAGAGTTCCATTTTCTCTTTTATGGAGAAATTCGCCATTGTCTAGTCCCTTGTTATACACTTCTTGGGACATTAGTTTTCCATTGGTATAGAAATATTCTTTTTTCTTCATAAATCCAGCCTCATCACATTCAAAATTATAAATCATAGTCTCTTTTTCATCAAAAACCTGAAACAATAGAATGTCTTCAAACTTTAATGTTTCTTTGATAGCAATAGCGCCATTTTGATATTTTGCAGTATAATCTAGAGACTCATTTTTCAGTCGAACCGTATCTTTAAACTCTCCATCATCATTGTTTTTGACAATATATTCTAGATATCCCAGACGATAATGTTTCTGAAGCACAAGTTCTCCATTCATACCATAGTAATTATCTAGACTATCTCGATTTCCATTGATATATTTTCGCTCTATCCATTTATTGCCATTGTAATAATAGCGAGTATATGTGCCATATTCATTGCCGAGAATATATGTACTCACACTAAATACAGCTCCATTAATATAGAAAAACGTGTCATTTCCGTGTGCACTTCCCAGTTTATAATTGATAGATTGTTTTTTAACCCCATTTTTGAAATAATAAGTCAATAATCCATCTTCATTGCCCGATGTGTAATTTCCTCTATAGTCAAAATAACCAGCGATTGGCTCACTATAATATGCCCCTTCGTCCAGTCCATTGACACGCTCTGATTTATAACTCGCAAATTTTAATTTAGAAGAAGGTAACATGGTCGTGACCGCATTAGCGATTTCGGTTTTATTCAAAAGAGTTCCTTCTTTATCATAGTTTTCATAGGACTTAAACTCTCCATTTTTGAAATAATAAATAGCAAATATTTTTCCATCGGGGTCATATTCTGTGTTTTTACCTTCTATATCGCCATTGACATAGTAGAGTTCTTCTTTCAAAGTGCCATCGCTGTAGTATTTATACCAGTTTCCAACTTTGTCATCGTCCTCATACCATCCTTCGAGTTTTATCCCTCCGAAATTGAAGTATTCTCGATAAAATCCATTATATTTTCCGTTCAGCATTTCAAATTCTTTGACCAATCGACCTTGACCATCAAATGATTTTTGAATGCCTGTTTTCACACCTTTTTCATAAGAATTTTCTTCATCTTTTGTACCATTGATATTATAATACGTCCACTTGCCTGTTCTTTTTCCTTTTTTATAATTTCCCTGCATGGATTTATTGTTTGTATAAAACCATTTCCCAGAAAACTCATCATTTTTACCAACCGATTCTTTATTGATTTCTTTGCCAGATTTATCAAAATAAATTGCTTGCTTCAGATAGTCATTTTTGAAATTGTATCGACAGTGCAAATCCCCATCGTAATTATAGACGTCTTTGCTCTCTAGTTCTCCTTTATCATAGGCATATAATGCAGACAATTTACCATTGACATAGTATTCTTTGCTCTCGACGAGGTCTTCTTCATTGATTTTAGTATCTTCTTGAAGCGTTCCATCGATAAAATACTCTTTGTAATCTCCCGCTCTATTGTTGTTTTTATACGTTCCCTCTTCTTTTTTGCTACCTGTAATGAAAAAAGACTCTTGAAATCCATCTAATTTGCCTTCTTTGTAATTCAATTTTGTCGTTACAGAATTTCCATCCGAGGCATAGGTCGTATATTCTCCATCTAGCAAATCATCCTTGTAATTATAGGTAGCTTTTGGTTTACCGTTTCTATAAAAAGATTTCCAAATTCCATCGTATTTATTATTGATAAAACTTCCTTGAGACTTGGTGTTTCCATTTTCATAATAAATGACTTTTTCTCCTTCGAGACTATCTTCTTTGTATGCTCCCGTCTCTTTCTTATTGCCATTTTGGAAATAATAAATGTAATTGCCGTCTTTTTTGTCCGCTACATAATTTATCTCCGAGCGTTTTTTGCCATTTTCATAAAAATATTCCCATTTGCCTTCTGATTTGCCTTCTTTGAGCTCGCCAAAGCATTTTAGATTTCCATTATCATGAAAATAATACCAAACTCCTGTTCCTTTTTTATCTTCAAATTCACCGCAACTTTTTTCGCCTCTAGAAAACATACATGGCATGGTCATTTTTTTGCCATTGGCTTCGATTTCTCTTTTATTGACCGTACTTGCGAGTTTAACTCTCGACCAATCGATAAATTCTAAAATTTCTTTTTCATTTTTACGAATCGAAGTCTGAACTTTTGGGTCATTGATTTTTAGAAATAATAGGTCTATCAATCTCGGGAAATAGCCCTCTTTGTACAATTCTTTATAAAAAGGCACATAGTAAGTATCGAAATATCCGTCCGTAGGCTCATATTTATCCAATTGAGACATAATCAAATGTAGTTGTCTCACGACAGGATAGTCGATATTCGTTTCTATTTTATATTTGCCAGAGAGTGCCACTTTTGATTTCAGCAGTGTCTCAATCTCTGAAAATTGGTCTCCTTTCTCGCTCATCACAATATTGTTGGGGTTCTCTTCTAGTTTTTTTGCTGCCAATTTATTCATATCATCAAGTATCCCAATCGAATAATTCGTGCCGATAGCATAAAGCATGGCGTGTGTATAAGCGAGGAATGACTGGGTAATCAATCCCTCATTTTCTGCCATTTCTGCTAAGGCGATTTGATTTTTTATAAAGCCTGCATAAGTCACATTGACATCTTTGAAAATGTCTAGCGCTTTTTGATATTGTTTATCTCCTTTGAGGGCAACTCCTTTATGATGAAGAAGGGTTACATTTTTGGGATAAATAGCGAGCGCCCCCTCAAAATTCTTAATTGAACTTGCATAATCTTCTTTCTTATTATATGCTTTTCCTCTCAATACGTAGGCATCTTCATACATTTCTTGATCTTTGGTATCTATACACAAGCCTGTATAGTAGATGGTCGAATCGTAAGTTTTAAGCTCAAAAAAAGAGAGAGCTATTTCATATACCGCTAGAGGATATCGAGGGTCATTTGGCGACACTTTTTTGTAATAACTAATTGCCTCTTGATATTTATCTGAATTATGTAGTCTAATTCCATGACGTATAGCACTATCTGAAGTTATAAATTCCTTGATTCGCTGAGCAGACAAATCAAAATGAAATAATAAAATTACAAGAAAACAAAGGGTGGATTGATGCTGTTTCATTAGACTTTTTTTTGTGATTATGTTTTATGTTTTTGGGCGAAATTTTGTTTGTTCAATAATACGCAAGATGCTGTTTAAAAATTCAAACTAACCAGCTTTAAAATCAATTAGAGCCTATCCAAACTACACTTTGTAAAAATAAAGAATATTTTATAACCATATTGTATTTTTAATACTTAACTCCTACTACGCACAATTTTAATTAATTTGTTCATAATAGACTTCTTCATAATATGATTTTATATTCGTTTTGTTTTTTATAATCTGTTCGTTTGACCTCTTTTTAATATCAGAATAACTATAATCTTCTGCATCTAATGGAACAATCAATTCTGAAGTTAATATTAGCTCCATTCCTTTAGAGAATTTTACAATATTCCTTGCGATATTTAGATATCCGTTTTTTATATTGTCGTTGATTAGGAATGGATTCTTATTCATAAAGTCTATAGTTGGACCTTGAATTACAACAAAATCGTTTATAAATATCACACAAAGTCTTTCAGGATTAATTAATTTGTTATCATTTTCTAAAATGTAACTAAGTTTTAAAACGTTCTTATAAACACTATCAACCCACATTTTTTGTTCTTCTAATTTCCAATTAGAAGAACTATATCTATGTTTAGCAACACATTTGTAGAAATTTTGTTGATAGTTTTTTTTCGAGATTATATTTTGAATTTCTTGTTTATAAAAATCAAAAGATAATTCAATATTTGATTTTTCAAACTTTATGTATTCCAAAATTTCATTTTGGTTTTTTGATATATTTTGTTGCCCTAAAAAATGAAACCAGATGGACATTGCTTTTTTTAGTTTTTAGTTAAGTTTTTGAGGTATTATACTTTTGCCTTACTAGCAAATATAGATTAATTTGGAATTTATTAAGGTTTTTTTACGATTAAATAATTGGAAAAAATTGTGCTATTATGAAATCTCATTATTTGTCTTTTCTAGCCCACAAATCCCCTTCAATTTTAACCTAAAACATCCTTCTTGAAAAATTATATGTAGGTTTGTGTTAACTTTAACAGATATGTCATTTGAAAATCTAATTACACACGGATTCAAGTCCGATTTAATCGCATGGAGAAGACATTTACATGCTCATCCTGAGCTTTCTTGGAAAGAATTTCTAACCACAGATTATCTCGAAGCGGAATTGAAAAAAATCGGAATCACAGAATTGAAAAGACCGCTTGAAACAGGCTTGGTCGCTACTATTCGTGGAGAAAAAGACAATGGAAAATGTATCGCTCTCCGAGCCGACATAGATGCTTTGCCAATTTCAGAACAAAACACTTGTGAATATAAAAGTCAAAACGAAGGAGTAATGCACGCCTGCGGACACGATGTACACACGGCTTGTCTTCTCGGAGCAGCTAAATATCTAGTGGAGAATAAAGATAAATGGAGTGGGACTATAAAACTCATATTTCAACCTAGTGAAGAAAAACAACCTTCCGGAGCAGAGGCGATGATTGAGGCTGGAGTAATGGAGAATCCAAAGGTTGAATCGATAATCGGCTTGCATGTAACACCTGAATTAGAAATTGGAAAATTGGGGTTTCGCCAAGGACAATTTATGGCATCGGCAGATGAAATTTATATTACCGTCTTGGGCAAAGGTGGTCATGGTGCTTCACCCCATCTCTGCATCGACTCCATCGTGCTTTCTGCCAATATTATAGTCGCTTTACAGCAATTAGTTAGTCGATATGCAGACCCAAAAACGCCGACAGTATTGACTTTTGGAGACATACATGGCTATGGTGCTACCAATATTATCCCAGAAAAGGTAGAATTAAAAGGAACTCTCCGAACCTTTGATGAAAAATGGCGAAGAGAAATTCAACAAAAAGTAAAGGATGTGTCTTTGGGTATTGCAAGAGGTTTTGGGGGAGATTGTATGGTCGATATTCCTGAGGGAGTTCCATTTGTCTTTAATGACGAAAGCCTTACCCATCAATTGATAAAAACCTCTGAGACAATGGTCGGAAGAGAAAATGTCGTTATCATGCCCCTAAGAATGGGAGCGGAGGATTTTTCATTTTATGGACATCACACACCAGCATGTTTTTTTAGACTTGGCACCGGCAATGAATCCAAAGGAACGACCGTTACGGTTCACAATGCTAAATTTGATATTGATGAGGATGCTCTCATAGTAGGTAGTAGTGCAATGGCTAGCTTTGCTATAAAAACACTAAATTAATGGAAAAAACTAAACTGCTTTTATTACAAACTAGAAATATTATTGAAAAACACAAAGAATTCTCTAAAATAACTGGAGAAGAATTTAATGTTTTTGAAACTATAGGAATTAAAAACAGCGAAGTAAAAATGCATTCTGCCATTCTTGCTGAATTACTAAATGGAAATGGAAAACATGGACAAGGAGATTTATTTTTAAAATTATTTATTGAGACAATTAATGAGTCTATAATCAAAGAAAGCATTCTTAAAAATATTCACTTTATCAACAGCAGATATAGCACATGTGTAGCAGAAAAATATGCAAATGAATATGGTCGAATAGACCTATATATTGAAAATAATCAAAACGAAGTATTAATTATTGAAAACAAAATATATACTATAGAACAAGAAAATCAACTAATACGTTACTTTGATTACTGTGTTTCAAAAAATAAAAAAATTGCCGGGCTTATATTTTTGACAATTGAAGGAAAAGAACCGAATTCTTCCAAATCCCATAATCGAGACATCTCAAAATTTGTTACATCTATATCGTATAAAAATGAAATAATTAATTGGCTTGAAAAATGTCAAAAAGAAGTTTATAATAAACCAATGCTTTTATATTCATTAAAACAATATCAAAACCTTGTGAAAATTATTACAAATCAATCAACAAACACCTTTATGCAAAGTGAATTAGTAAAATATATTGTTGACAATAATTACTTTAGAGAACTCTTCGAGTTGACAGAGATTATAGAAGATTCTAAGTTTAGTATAATTGAAAAATATTTTAAGCAAGTTTTTCAAGAGAAATATGATAACATCTCAAACAAAAGGCTTGGCAACAAATTAACCGGAGTAATATTAAGCACTAGAATTGTAAATGGAGAATCTATTGATTTAATTCTCTATTTCATGTCTAATTTTGACAAATTACATATTGGATTTAATTTTAAAGATCAAATAAATCTTAAAAACACAAAACGAAGAAATGCCTTTAAAGAATTATTCAAAAGGAATTTTAAAGTATTTAATTTTAATGAAGAACATAATATTTGTTCATATTCCTTAAAGGCACATTTTGACGATGTTAAGTGGGAAGATTTAACTAACCAAGATAATATTAGTTTGGCTAAAAACACAATAGATGAAATAATGCGTCAATTTAATGAATTATAATTACCCCAATCCCACATCGAGTAACATCATTACTATAAATCCTGCGATAAAACCCAAGGTAGCTATATCGGTAAATTTATCCTGTTGAGTTTCAGGAATAACCTCCTCTACGACCACGTATATCATAGCTCCTGCTGCAAAGGCAAGCGCATAAGGAAGAATTGGTTGTATCTGAAGCACTAACAATGCCCCTAAAACACCTGCCACAGGCTCAACGATAGCGGATAGTTGTCCATACCAGAATGACTTGAATCTAGACACCCCTTGGCGACGAAGCGGCATACTGACAGCAATTCCTTCTGGAAAATTTTGTATCCCAATTCCTATTGCTAAAGCTATTGCGCCTCCTATCGTAGCCCCTTCTATTCCGGCAGCAGCACCTCCAAACAAGACACCCACAGCCAACCCTTCTGGAATATTATGCAGTGTAATAGCCAATACTAATAAAGTGGTTCTATGCCAACTCGTTTTGACTCCTTCTGCATCTTCTTGCTGAAAATTAATATGAAGATGAGGAAGTATCTTGTCTAATCCGAATAGAAATATAGCTCCAAATAAGAATCCAATCGCCGAAGGGAAGGCTTTCTGAAATCCATCGCCAGGACTCATCTCTATCGCAGGAGCTAATAGTGACCAAAAACTAGCTGCCACCATCACACCTCCTGTAAATCCTAGCATTCCATCTAGCCATTTTCTTGGTAATTCTTTGAATAAAAAAACAATGGATGACCCTAATGCTGTCAATAACCAAGTAAACATAGTGGCATAAAAAGCCGCCAAGACAGGGTTTATACTACTGATATAGTCTATTATTTGATTCATAAAGTGCTAAATGGTAAGCAAAGTTAACCAAGTTTTCTAGATAGTACTCAATAATGGTATCCTAAAATAATTGAAGTTTTGTTAAATATGAAAGACTTAGAATTTTCAACTTAAAAAAAAGCGTTCGGATTATAAACAAGGTATATATTCGCATTGAATTTGATAGAAAAAAGTTATGTCAACAAATTACAAATATCGAAGTCTTAAAATTTATTCATCGAATGAATGGCTTTTTGAGACCAAAAAGTACAGGCAGGTATTTGACTCCAATGAAGTCAAGCATATCTATGCCGAACTTGCTTTTTTCAACAAAAAATTTGATGAAGAAGAATGGACGGCTCGTGTAAATTTAAAGGCTTTTTCTACCAAAAATGCTAGAATAGAACTATGCAATATACATGCTACAAGAGTGGTAAAACCTGAAGATAATGTCGTATATGTTCGTGAAGGATGGGGTCAAGAAGCTGCTGGTAGCTATTGGAAAGAAGGAGAATACTGCTGGGAAGCCTATATCGATGATGAATTAGTCGCTACATCTTATTTCTATGTATATGATGTCGGAGTCGTTACTTCTATGGAGAATAAATATTTCTTTATAGCCGATGCGAGTCTATATGAAGGTCCTGATAGCAATCTCAATATCGATGAGAGAAAATATATGGTGGAATTCGATGCAAGAGAGACAAGATTTGTATGGATAGAATGTGAGCTAGAAAATCTATTGGACAAAGATTGGATGTGCGAATTGACATTTAATTTTTACAACGATGCTCGACAGCTCAAGGGAAATTCTATCCGTATGGCGAGAATTCCTAGAGGCGAAAGCTATATCTTCGAAACAGGCTGGGGCAGTGATGTCAAAGGCTCTTGGTTTGAGGATAATTATACGGTAGAGGTCGTATTTATGGATACGTTGATAGCTGTGATTCCATTTAAAATGGGCATGAAATTCACAGAAGGAGAGTCCAACCTTATCACAATAGGGAGCGAGATGTTCAATAGCATGAGCCCTCTCCCTATGGGAATCGAAGAAGAAATCGACACTAAATCACTCGATGATTTAATCAAAGAGATGGATGGACTTATTGGACTAGAGAATGTAAAACAAGAAGTCAAAGACTATGTACAATATTTGAATTTCTTAATGATAAGAAAGGAGAAAGGCTATGATGATAATTCTGGCATTTCACTTCACTCGGCTTTTATGGGTAATCCCGGAACTGGTAAAACCACGGTGGCTCGACTTTTAGGAAAAATATTCCACAAAATGGGATTGCTTTCCAAAGGTCATATTCACGAAGTAGATAGAGCAGATTTAGTGGCAGAATATATCGGTCAGACCGCCCCGAAAGTCAAAGAAGCATTGGATGCCGCTAGAGGTGGCATTTTATTTATCGATGAAGCCTATGCCCTGTATCGCTCCGGAGAAGATAGCAAGGATTTCGGACGTGAAGTTATCGAGATTATACTCAAAGAAATGAGTGATGGTAAAGGAGATTTGGCTGTATTTGTGGCTGGATATCCTAAAGAAATGGAAGTATTCTTAGACTCAAATCCAGGGTTGAAATCCAGATTTTCACACTATTATCATTTCCAAGACTATACTCCTCAAGAGTTAGAAGAAATCGCGCTGATGGAATTTAATAAAAACAAATTGAATTTACTGCCCGATGCTAAAGCCCTTTTATCTAAAAAATTAATCGATGCCTATCGCTCGAGAACCAATTCTTTTGGAAATGCGAGAATGGTTATCTCTATCGTCAATGAATCAAAGATGAACATGGGTATTCGTCTTATGAAAAATGAGAATGTAAAAGAACTGCCAGCTGAAGTATTTTCTGAAATTACGGAAGAGGATATTCGAGAAGTATTTGAGGATAACAAAAAGAAAAAGCCTTATATCCCAGTAGATGAAGAATTACTAAAAGAAAGCCTCGCTGAACTCAACGCACTCGTGGGTTTGACGAATGTGAAGAAAGAAGTCAACGAATTGATAAAATTGGTTCGCTACTATCAAGAAGAAGGTAAAGATGTGATGAACAAATTTCCTCTTCACTCTGTATTCACAGGGAATCCAGGAACAGGAAAGACAACCGTCGCTAGAATTATCGCTAAAATATTCAAAGCCATTGGTATTATCGAGCGTGGAGATTTAATTGAGGTTGATAGAGAGAAATTGGTCGGAAATTTTGTAGGTCAAACCGCCATCAAAACCAACGAAATGATAGACAAAGCGCAGGGCTCTGTCTTATTTATTGATGAGGCTTATTCCCTCACGGCAGGACATGGTGGAGACTTTGGAAATGAAGCGGTAGATACACTTCTCAAACGAATGGAAGATAAGCGTGGCGAATTTATCGTCATTGTAGCAGGATATACTGATCGTATGGTTTCTTTCTTAGAATCCAATCCTGGACTTCGTTCAAGATTTGATAGAAAATTTGATTTTGAAGATTATAGTTTTGAGGAGTTAGATACTATCTTTAATAATATGATAGTCGCAGAGGAATTGAAATTAGATAAGAAATCTTCTGAATTCATGAAAGACTATTTCAAAGAACTTGTCCGCCAAAAATCTAAATATTTCGGAAATGGTCGTGCGGTTAGAAAAGTTGTAGAAAAAGTTATTAAAAATCAAAATCTTCGTCTTGCTGAACTCTCCGCAGAAAAGAGAACGGACAATATGAAGAAAATGATAACCTTAGACGATGTCAAAAACTTTGACCCAACCAAAGATGATTTCTTAGAAAGTGGAAAAGGAGTAAGAATCGGATTTTAGGATTTCATTACTAGTTTTCATAATCAATATAATAAATGCAGCTCTATTTTTCATCCATTATTAATGAAATAGAGACATTTTATCTTTCCGAAGAAGAGAGTCGTCATGCTATTTCTGTGATGAGACACAAAGTAGGAGACATATTGACTGTTATTGATGGTAAAGGGGGTAGAGTTCATGCAGAAATTATTCAAGCCCACCCTAAAAAGACCTTGCTTCGATTTATTGAATCTCTAGAATCAATCCAAAAACCAAGTTCTCTTCATATTGCTATTTCTCCAACTAAAAATAATGACCGATTTGAATGGTTTATCGAAAAAGCCTGTGAAATAGGCATTGGAAAAATCACACCTATCATCTGTCAGCGGACGGAAAGAACAAAAATCAACCTAGAGCGATGGAAAAAAATAATAGTTGTATCATGCAAGCAAGCCCAACAGCTATACTTTCCTGAATTAATGCCTGCAATTTTGCTTGATAAATTTATTCCTGCCCTTAACCCATCGAATTCATTTGCCGCCATTATAAATTCTGAAAATAAATTGGGAAAAATTGACATTTTGGAAGAAAATACCATCTTAATAGGACCCGAAGGCGATTTTACAGATTCGGAAAAAGAAGCTATGCTTAAAAAAGGAATCAAGCCCATTTCGCTATCTAATTCTATTTTGCGTGTGGAGACCGCAGGATTAGTTGCGGCTAGTCAATGGAATTTTTTGACTCTTTCATAATTGTTCTAGCAATTTGGTTTTTAGTACTTTTGACAACTATAAATTTTTATAAATAATGCGCTATCGTGAATGGTTTTTGGTTTTTTCCATCTTGCTCATCCTATTTTTAGGGCTTGGGGTTTACTTCCTGCCAAATTTAATCTGGTTATCTATCCTTATCATTCCATTGATTTTATTGGGAGTCTTAGATTTTTTTCAGAAAAAACATAGTATTCGTAGAAATTTTCCTCTCATTGGAAGACTTCGCTATCTATTCGAAGATTTCAGACCTGAAATGCAGCAATATTTTGTCGAGACAGATACAGAGGGAAGACCTATTAACCGACTTGAAAGAAGTGTGATTTATCAGCGAGCTAAAGACACCACAGACACGACTCCTTTTGGCACTAAACTCGATGTATATCAAGAAGGTTATGAGTGGATGAGCCATTCGATATATGCGCTGAATAAAAAAGATTTGAACTTTGAGCCAAGAGTTTTGGTCGGAGGTAAAGACTGTAAGCAACCCTATTCTGCGAGTATTTTGAACATATCCGCTATGAGTTTTGGTTCATTGAGTCAAAATGCCGTATTAGCGATGAATAAAGGTGCTAAGCTCGGAAACTTTGCTCAGAATACAGGAGAAGGGGGGTTGAGTCCATATCATTTGGAAAATGGCGGCGATATTATATGGCAAATCGGCACAGGATATTTTGGTGCGAGAGATTTGGATGGAAATTTTAGTCCAGATATTTTTAGACAAAATGCCTTGAAATCTTCTGTCAAAATGATAGAGCTCAAAATCTCACAAGGCGCAAAACCCGGTCACGGAGGAATTTTACCTGCGAAAAAAAACACACCTGAAATCGCTAAAATCAGAAATATTAAACCCTATGAGGATGTTCTATCTCCACCGGCTCATTCTGCTTTTCATTCAGCCAAAGGACTACTTGAATTTATTCAAACACTAAGAGAACATGCTGATGGAAAACCCGTGGGATTCAAATTGTGTATTGGCAACAAAAATGAGTTTGAAGAAATCTGCCAAGAAATGGTCTCAACGAACATCAAACCAGATTTTATCACTATAGATGGCGGTGAAGGTGGCACAGGAGCCGCTCCGCTTGAGTTTTCTAATTATGTAGGAATGCCCTTGATAGAAGGCTTGCGATTTGCTGTCTCTTGCCTTGAGAAATACAATTTAAAAAATGATATTAAAATCATAGCTTCAGGCAAGGTGTTTACGGGGTTTCAAATAGCTAAACTGATGGCTATGGGCGCAGATATGTGTAATTCTGCTAGAGCTATGATGGTTGCCGTTGGTTGCATTCAAGCCTTAGAATGCAATACGAATACATGCCCAACAGGTGTAGCCACTCAAAATCCAAGTTTGATGGCAGGGCTGAATGTCGAAGATAAATCTGTTCGTGTTTATAATTTTCATAAAAAAACAGTCGATGCCTTTGTAGAAATATTGGGAGCAGCAGGCATTAAATCGCCCAATGAACTCAGAAAATCTCAATTTTATAGGAGAATTTCTCCTACAGAAGTGAAGACATTTGAAGAATTGTATCCAAGTATTTAGCCAGTGAATCAAGAAAACAACCATATATTTATAGTTTCAGGAGAGGCTTCTGGCGATTTGCACGGAGCCAATCTCGTAAAAGAGTTACTTCTCCAAAATTCTAAATTGACTATTTCGGCTTGGGGAGGAGACAATATGTCAAAAGCTGGAGCTCATATTCTGAAGCATTATAAGGAATTGGCTTTTATGGGATTTTGGGAGGTTATTAAAAACCTTCCTCATATAATCCGAAATTTCGGATTGATAAAAAAACAAATCTTAGAAGCTAATCCCAAAGTAGTTGTGTTAATAGATTACCCTGGATTTAATCTTAGGCTATTGCCTTGGTTGAAAAAAAACAATTTTACTATTATCTACTATATTGCGCCTCAGGCTTGGGCTTGGAAAGAGAATAGAGTAAAAAAAATGGCGAAATATATAGATAAGCTCTTGGTAATTTTGCCCTTTGAAGAAGAATTTTTCAGCTCACGAGGGGTCAAGACTGAATTCGTGGGACATCCCTTATTGCAAGCCGCAGATAACATGGCGACAAAACCTACTATTAATCAACAAATCGCTTTGCTTCCCGGTAGTAGAGCCCAAGAAGTAAAACATATTTTGCCTGCTATGTTAAGCGTTAAATCCGATTTTTCGGATTATGAGTTTGTCGTGGCAGGAATGAGCCATTTGGGAAAAGATTTTTATCAATCTATTATAGGTAATCAAGAGGTCAAAATTATCTATGACAATAGTCAAGAAGTCATAGCAAACGCCGATATAGCACTCGTATCTTCGGGTACAGCAACTTTACAGACCGCTTTAGCTAGCGTACCTCAAATCGTTTGCTATAAAAGCGGAAAACTCAACTATGAAATTGGAAAGCGATTGATAAAAGTACCCTTTATCTCTTTGGTCAATTTAATCTTTGGTAAAGAAATCGTCAAGGAATTGATTCAAGACGACTTAAATCGTCCGAAACTTATCGAAGAAATTCATAAACTTCAAGACCCCATTTATCGTCAAGAGTTGACATCCAATTACGAAAAACTAAAAAATTTCTTAGGTCAGAAAAATGCTTCAAAACGAGTAGCAGAGATTATTTTGGCGTATTATTAATTGTTTGATTCACAGATAATATATACTAAAAAAATGAGATGAGAGTTTAATTAGGATAAATTGAATTCTTATGATTAAGTTGCTTTTATCTTTTTCTCTTTTATTTGTTTATAATCTATTAATTGGTCAAGTAGAATCAAAACGCAAGTTTTATTTCGAAAACAATCAATATGATTTATCAATGGAACAAAGGCTTAATATTAAAGAGCTAATTGATAGTTTAGGAAAAGAGCATTTTGTTCAAATACTTGGCTACGCCAATAAACTAGGCGAAGAAAACACAAATTTAATTTTGTCACAAAAAAGAGCAGAAGTAATAAGAGATTTCTTATTCGAAAATAATTTTTCTAAATCAAATATTGAATTGCGTTTTTTTGGAGAGAATTTTGCGCAAGAGAGTCTAGAATCTATTGTTGAATCTCGAAGAGTTGATTTGATTATTTCAAAAAATTCCACGGTAATGGAAAACCCATTTAACCCAAAAGTAGATGTAGAAATATTTAAAATTGATGCAACAAAAGACACAACGATTATCTGTAAGAAAGGCGTAAAAATTTTCATAAAAGCTGGTTCATTTATAAATCCAAATACAGAAGATATTCCAGAAAATGTTGAAATTGCAGTTCAAGAATTTTTATCAATGACCGACATTCTTGAGAATGAATTAACTACGAGAAGTAATGGTAGGGTGTTGGAGTCTGGGGGAATGATAAACATTGGTGCAACTGAGAATTCTCAACGAGTGGAACTAAAGAAAGGAAAGGAAATAAAAATTAGTTTTCCTTGTAAAGATTGTAGAACGGAGATGAGAACATTTGTTGGTGAAAAATCAAATGGACAAATAAACTGGCTTACATCAGACAATAAATTAGGAAAGATAGAATCGAGAGAAACAAAACCAATATTTGCAGAAGGAAAAGAATCTATTAATCATTTTATATTGCTAAACAGAAAATATCCTAATAAAGCTTTTGAAAAAAGCATTGAAGGGATAGTACACGTAAGATTTATAATAGATGAAAATGGAAATACATTAGAAGCTAAATTGGTAAAAAGTGTAGAAGCTTCGCTTGATAAAGAAGCTATGAGAATCGTTTCAATTTTACCAAAATGGACTCCTGCAAAAATAGATGGCATGCCTATCGAATCAAAATACACCCTGCCAATTAGCTTCAAAATAACAAAAGAACCTTTTGGAAACAATGAATTTACGTCTTTAGGTGGTGATATTGATGATGTGTCTGATAAAAAAATAGATAGCATAAAAAGGGATAAAGAACGCAGGGAAAGAATTGAAAGGAAACAAGAAATGCAAGAAATAGTTGCTCTAGGATATTATGTGATAAATTCATCTAAACTTGGGTGGATTAACGTGGATAAATATGACTCCAAATCATCTACAAATTTTATAGTTGATGCTAATACCATCGAGCCTGTAAAAGTATATGTCATACTCAAAAATCAAAAGTCTCTTTTTAGTAATGAATATAGAGAAAATTCGAAATTTAATTTTAGGCAAATTTCAAACAATGTTGACATCTATGTATTGGCTGTCAAATCAGATAATGGTCAATTATTAGTTTCTTTAAATGAGTCAAACACTGCTTTAAAATCGCTTTTAATAAATGAATATAAAGAATCGACGCTTCAAGAACTTAAAATGATTGTCCAAAAGCTAAACTTTAGTAATTAAATATCAATCTAGTTGTTTTTTGGAAAATCTAGATTACTTTTATCCAAAAAACAAACATGCAAGCAGCATTTTTAATTAAAAAAGGTAGAGCAGACAAGGCTTTTGAATGGAGGGATACTGAAATGCCCAAGGTAAAAGACAATGAAGTTTTAATTAAAGTTACCGCATTTGGACTCAACTATGCAGATATTATGGCTAGGCTTGGACTATATCCTGAAATGCCCCCTATGCCTTGTATTCTTGGATATGATGTCTGCGGAGAGGTCGTAGAAGTCGGAAAAAATGTAACGAAAGTAAAACTCGGCGAACATATAGTCTCTCTCACTCGATTTGGAGGATATGCTGAATATACATTGACCGATGAGCGAGTGTGTATGGCGATAGACCCTTCTATTCCTGCTTATCAACAACTTTCTATGGCTACCCAACTATCGACGAGTTATTGTGCGGCTATTGAAAGCGTACAGCTACGCGAAAATGACACAATATTGGTTCATGCAGCTGCCGGTGGCGTAGGGCTTGGCATCGTTCAAATCGCTTTGCAAAAAAAATGCCAAATCATAGCAGTAGCGGGAAGTCAGGAAAAATTAGATTTTCTAAAAAGTATTGGTGTCGCTCATACGATAAACTATAAGTCTCAAGATATATACCAAACTTTGAAATCTCTAGGTTTGTATAAAAAAATTGATTTTATATTCGATAGTGTCGCTGGAGGCTATAATATTCGCAATGGTTATAAGGCGTTAAACAGTGGGGGGAAATATGTCGTATTTGGTGTGTCCAAACTTAGTGCACATAAAAATATTTTTGGATTAATTCCTGAACTTATAAGTTTTGGTACTGCCTTATTTGGTGCTGCCAAATTCCTGATGCCGAGCAAATCAATGATTGGCATCAATATGCTCGCAATAGCGGATAACAAACCCGAAATTATCGAACGATGTATGTCAGGAGCTTATGAACTATTCAAACAAGGTGTTTTCTCTCATATTCAAGGAAAAAACTATTCTAAATCTCAATTAATTGAGGCTCATCAGTTATTAGAAGATGGTAAAACAATGGGGAAATTAGCAGTAGAGTGGTAAAACACAATAGAAGTCAAATTAAATGAAAACGATAGTTCTAGGATTTTTCTTATCCCTTCTAGTGAATAATTTAAATTCACAAGTAAAAGATACGAATGAGATGAGAAAAGTTTGTCATGAAATGCTCAAACTCATCAAAGAGAAGTCTATCGTTTCTGATTCATTTAATTGGGTACTTTTTCCAAAGAAAATTGATTCAATCATTCTGTCAAATAATCATAAAGATTCATTTCGCATGATTAGAAATTTTATTATCCAAGAATTGAGACAAAAAGGCGACAATCATTCTAGCTATTTCTCTAAAAATAGGCTTTTATCTTGGCAAAAAGAAAAAGATTCGTTTCTATATCCAAATTGTAAAATTTTAGATAGTTCTTTCGGATTTATAGACATGCCATCGCTTGCTTCATTTAATGGTATTGAGATAAAAAATTATGCCGAAACTATTCGAATTCAAATCAAGAAAATAGATGAAAAATATTTAGTAAAAGGATGGATAATTGATTTAAGAAAAAATCGTGGTGGAAATTTTTGGAATATGCTGTCTGGAATCAATCCATTAATCGAAGATGGTGTGGTTGGATTTAGCATTAGCCATAATAAAACTATTGAAAAATGGGTCGCATCTGCTAAAAACCCGATGCATTCAAATTCTGAAATTATCGAATATAAATGCAAAACCAAAAATCCTAAAATCGTAGTACTCATAGATTCATTAAGCTCTAGTGCTGCAGAAGCCGTTTGTATTTCCTTATATGAAGTTCCAAATGTGATTTTTATGGGAAATAATACGGGAGGCTATACTTCGAATAATCAAATTTTTTTGTTACCTAATGGAGAGCGGTTTAATCTTGCTGTTGGTTTTTTTGCTGATCGAAATAGGAACGTATATAAAGGAAAACTAAAACCGAATTTATACTTCCATAATGAAGAAATATTAAAGGCAGCTAAAAAATGGATTTTGGAGGAGTAATTTTCAACAAAACGAAATCTCCCAAAATACCCAACATAAATATATCCAAAAAGCTGTAAATAATATATGTACGGCTGTTTCAAATCTTTTTCCTATCCAGAGTTTGGGAGAATAAACGAATATTTGAAAGATTAAACGAATAAACCAGAAGAGTCCGATGCCAAAACATATTTTTCTACCCAAATCTGTCGAAACTAATTCTTTGTCGCAAATCATACATAATATCCCTAGCAGAAAAACAAAAAGTGCAATAAAAAAAGTATGAACTTTAAACATTTCCTTATTGATTAGGCTTAATCCTTTTAGTTCCTTTTCCCAATTGAAATAACGAGGAAATCCAATATGAATCAATGCTAGCAAGACTAATAAAATTCCTATAATTTTAAGGTGAACATCCATTTTTTGTTAAAATAAAGTTTGAAATAAAAGGGGTTGTTTTCACTTCCTTGATTATACTTAAATCTGCTTCTTGAAATGTTTTGCGCCATTTCGACTTGGAAATAAAATGAAGAAATCCAATATTGTATGCAAAGAAATTGGGCAAATTACGCAAATGCTCTGACACATAGACCTCACCATCCAATTTTAAAATGCGATTAATCTCCTTGAAAAAGAGAGTTCTTTCCTTATCATTTCGAATCTCATGAGCTGAAAAAAGCAAAAAGATCTTATCAAAATGATTGTCATTATATATTAACTTGTCTGTATTCGATGGTTTCGCACGACCATCCTTGTCATTCTTTTTACGAGCAATAGCGATTGATTTCTCCGTGTGAATTTTTGGATTATAAAAGTCTATTATTTCAAAATTTGAATTAGGAAATTTTTTTTCTAGCGTAGGTTTCATTTCATCAAAACCAGCATGAATTTGGAGGATGTTTAAATGCTCAAGGCTAGATGGAATATAGTTTAATTCATATAAATCACGACAATCATAAACCCAATAGGAAACAAGTAAGGATAAGAGAATACTTAAAAAAACAAGGCTAGCAATTACTAAAAATACATTCTGTAACCCAACTCTCGACAAAATCAATGAAATCAAAAAAACAAATACCCCCAAGAAATATTTGTCTTGATTAAATTGAATTATATTTTTTACCCCTTGAAATTTACTCCTCATTAATTCACTTTTTCTATTCTCCCTTTTTTCCAATTGTATTCTACGTTTTCAATTTCAAAAGAGTTAGCTAGCACATAATTTTCTATCCCTAAAGAATCTAAAAATTCAAATTTATAGTGTTCTATATGAATAGGGTTAGGTGTCCAGTTTTTCCTAATACCTTCTATGATTAGCATTTCATTAGAATGATCAATGTAAAAAAAAGTATTGGGCAATGGTCCTGCAAATTGTCTAGCTTCTTTCCAAGAAGAAAATGGAGATTCTATTGGCAATGACACATCTTTCTTTGCTAAATTTAATTCTAAGTTGATACCTGCTTTTATTGATTTAATTGTTCTTTTTTCTGAATTTGCTTCATCTAAAATATCAATCTTAGAATATTTGTATTGAGTCATTAAATCTCCCAAAAACTTCATTTTCAAGCTATCTGTTTCAGATTTTAGAATATATAAGCCTCTCAAACTTTTTCCTTCTTTTGTTATATATCTCACAAATATTCGATATCCAATCAAGTAAAAATCACTCCCCAAGAATTTTGGAAAACCTTTGGGTCTTAAGTTTTTTGTCTGTACCATGGCTATGGCTATAAATGCCCATTTATCTTGAAAAGTATCTAAACAAAGCGTTGGAGGGATATATTTTAATAATTGGTTTTTCTCTACGGCAAAGGTCAAAACCGTTGATTTTTCAAAAAAAGCTTCTACCCCAAATGGATGGCTCTTAAAGTCTAGTCTCATTTCCCAATTTGTTTTTATATATAAGAAATGAAAACAATATTGCAAAAACGATGTTTAATCTTCCCCAAAGCAATAAATCAGAGGCATATATAAGTTCTATGATATTCATTAATATGATTGTATAGATTTGAACTCTTGCATTTAATTTTGGATAGAGATTTGAAAACACCCAAATAGCCATAGTGATTTCTAATAGACCTATACTTTTGGTCAATATTTCAACGTGGGATTCTCCTAAAATTCTGGCTACAATTTCTTGATGTCTAGGCACTAAGTTTAACAATTTGCACAATAATCCATTTACAAGCCATACGAGCGCTATAAAATAGTTTATAAAGGTCTTTAATCTCTGTTTCAAGCTATATTCATTCTAAGTTCAAAGATAACTAACAAAAAATAACAAGCGGAATCTTTCGCTGATTCTTAAATTTGCATATAAATAATTAAAACAGATGATATTCTACGGAGCGGACGAAAAAGAAAAAGAGGAAGAGAAAGAAAAAGAAAACGGACTTTCTAAGAAAATGGAAGAGGTTTTCCTCAAAAAAAGACGAGTATTTCTTTGGGGAGTAGTCGATGATAAATCTATGGAGAAAGCCATCGGTCAGATATTATTTCTAGATGCTGAAGATTCTGGAAAAGAAATTGATTTGTTTATAAATAGTCCTGGTGGCTCGGTGACAGCTGGATTATCTCTTCTCGATGTGATGAAGATGGTATCTTCTCCTGTCAATACTATTTGTATGGGACTAGCTGCTTCTATGGGCTCAATGCTTCTCAGCCAAGGCGTCAAAGGCAAGCGAAAAATATTTACCAATGGTCGAGTGATGATACATCAGCCTTCGATTGGTGGCGTTCAAGGTCAGGCTATTGAGCTAGAAATTACTGCAAAGCAAATCATAAAAACTAGACGAATTTTAGCAGAGATATTAGCAGAAAATTGTGGTCAGCCTGTAGAAAAAATTCTAAAGGATTTTGATAGAGATTATTGGATGGATGCTAAAGAAGCTATGGAATACGGAATTGTAGATGAAATAATTACTAAATTATAATGAACTCATTATCTAGTTTAGAAGAAGAAATCGGCTCTATTCTCGGATTGGAAAAAGACCAATTGGTTTTTTCTTATAAACAAGTAGATGGTGTTATTAATCTAGACTTAATCACATTTAACCCTAGACATAATCAGTCTTTTCTTTTTCATTCGGTCAAAGCCATTGACAAAAAAGAAGCTTTGGAGAAATTGCTAGATTATACCAAATCCAATTTCCGAAAAGAAGAGTCTTACACCCTTCAATGGGTCAAAATTGGAGAGCCAAATTTGCACACATCCTATTTCCGAGCCAAAAACATCTATGAAGTATTAGATAAATTTTATTACGAACGCGATGTCAACTCTTATCGAATTTATAATATCAGCCTAAACCCTATCAGCTAAATCATGCAGGAATCTATTCAAATTTTAGATTTAAAGTTCAAACCATATATTTCTGCTCAAGAAATCAATGAGAAGATTTCTCAAATTGCTAGCTATATTGATCGAGATTGTGTTGGTTCTCATCCGCTTTTTATTTGCATACTGAATGGGTCTTTTATTTTTGCGAGTGATTTGTTGAAAAAAGTTAAATCGCCTTGTAATATTGAGTTTGTAAGGCTCAAGTCCTATGAAGGTACGCAAACGACAGAAAATGTACAAGAGATTTTCGGATTGCATTCGGAGATAGAAGGTAAGGATATTATCATTATTGAAGATATTGTCGATACAGGTCACACGCTACATAATTTCTTGCAGAAAATAAACACCTATCATCCCAAATCAGTTAAAATAGCCTCTCTTATTTTCAAAAAAGAAGCCTTTAAAAAAGAATTTAAGATTGATTATTTAGGATTTGAAATAGAAAATAAATTTATTGTTGGCTATGGCTTAGACTACAATGAATATGGAAGAAACTTGCCAGAAATATACCAAGTTGTATAACACAACAATAGAATTGTTTTTATAAAAAACACAATTGTAAACTAAGACTTGTGTGTTTTTTGCTAATATAATTTAATCTTTATGAAGAAAGTTTTGTTTCTACTTGCATTGTCTGTTTTTTTCTTATCCTGTAGAGAAAACAAAGAAAAGCCGAGCGTAGATGACTTGGTCAAAGTAAACGAAAATGGAATTCAGGAAAACAAAGTGGATCAACTCTCCGTAGAGGATGTAGAGCGACTTATGAAAAACTCTGACAACCCTTCTCAGAGCTACACGGCTATTTTAACCAATGATATAGAAAAATCTTATTTTGTAACTTCTGACACAAATCAAACGGTAAGATTTTCTATCAATGCCAAAAGCGAAAACATAGAATTGAATGTGTATAAGGAAATGATAAAATCAGTTCAAGTGGACTCAGCTAATCGCATAAAAATCAAAGATTTTGTCAAAGTTTCAGACTCAAGCAATTTTTCTGTTTATGCTAAAAAAACTACAAAGTATAAAGCTGTTGTGAAGCTAAAGAGAAAATTTGAATCCAAAGATTCTACTGCAGATTTTACGCTTAATATTTTTAAAGATTAATTGAATCTTTTATTTAGCAGACTCTCTTATTAGGGCATCTAATTTTCCTTGATAAAAATACATTTCATCTCGATACAATGCTGCTTCGACAAAATTCGTTTTTCGAGATGCTTTCTGCATTTTTTGTCGTGCATCGTTGACCCTTTTTTCTAATTCAGGCTTGCTAAGATATTCTTCGCCTTCTGCAACTTGGGATATAGAAGTAGTCTCTGGCTCATCATATTCTCTGATATTGAGAACAGATGTTTGTTTGAAAATTTCTTCTGTCGATTTGAGAATCGTCTTAGGAATAATATTATGCTCTAAATTATATTTTATCTGAATATCTCTCCTGCGGTCGGTTTCATCCATTGTTCGCTGCATAGAATTGGTGATTTTATCTGCATAGAAAATAACTAATCCATTACTATTCCGTGCAGCTCGACCAGCAGTCTGCGTCAAAGACCTCTCATTTCTCAGAAATCCTTCTTTATCAGCATCTAAGATAGCGACTAGGGATACTTCTGGCAAATCCAATCCTTCTCTCAAGAGATTTACACCAACGAGCACATCAAATTTTCCCATTCTCAGCTCTCGCAATATTTCTACTCTATCCAACGTATCTACCTCAGAGTGAATATATCTCGTTTTTATACCTGCGTTATAGAAATATTCGGTCAATTCTTCTGCCATTCGCTTCGTCAATGTCGTCACTAAGATTCTTTCATTTTTCTTAATTCTCAAATCGATTTCATGCATTAAGTCATCGATTTGATGCAGTGTCGGACGAACGCTAATAGGTGGGTCGAGCAATCCTGTCGGACGAACGATTTGTTCTACAACGACGCCCTCACATTTCTCCAATTCGTATTTTGAAGGGGTGGCGCTTACATAGATTTTTTGTGCTAGAAATGATTCGAATTCAAAAAACTGTAAGGGTCGATTGTCCATCGCAGAGGGCAATCTAAAACCATATTCTACCAGATTGGTCTTTCTGGCTCTATCCCCCGCATACATAGCATGAAGTTGAGGAACGGTCACATGAGATTCATCTAAAATTATCAAAAAATCATCGGGAAAATAATCCATCAAACAATACGGTCTATCGCCTTCATTTCGCTTATCTAAATAGCGAGAATAATTTTCTATACCACTACAATAGCCTAGTTCGCGCATCATTTCTATATCAAAATTAACTCTCTCTGTCAGTCTAGCTGCCTCTATATGCTTACCTATTGACTTGAAATAATCCACTTGCTTTTTCAAATCATCTTGTATCGCATGAATACTTTCTATCAATAAATCTTTGGGCGTCACATACATATTGGCTGGGAAAATCGCCAACTGTGTTTTGGACTCGATTTTTCGGTTGGTCACAGGATTAAAGCTCTCTATAGATTCTATTTCATCATCATAAAACTCTACTCGATATCCCAAATCAATATAGGGAAGCATCACTTCGACCATATCACCTACGACTCTAAAATTTCCACGACCTAATTCAGCTGTAGTCCTAGAGTATAGCGAGTCAACCAATCTCGACAAGAAAAAATTTCTAGTCATCTTCTCTCCCACAGCCACATTGATAACTCCTTTTTTGTATTCAAATGGATTTCCCATACCATAAATGCAAGAAACGGAAGCTACCACAATGACATCACGTCTATCTGACAAGAGGGAAGAGGTAGAAGACAACCTTAGTTTTTCAATTTCTTGATTGATGCTCAAGTCTTTCTCAATATAAGTATCTGAACTAGGTAAATACGCTTCGGGCTGATAATAATCATAGTATGACACAAAATATTCTACGGCATTATCTGGAAAAAACTGCTTAAATTCTCCATAAAGCTGTGAAACCAAGGTTTTGTTGTGTGTAATAACCAGCGTGGGTTTTTGAACAGATTGAATGACATTCACCATCGTAAATGTCTTCCCTGAGCCTGTCACTCCTAATAAAGTCTGATGTTCTAAGCCTGAATTTATTCCTTGCGTTAATTCTTCTATAGCGCGAGGTTGGTCGCCGGCTGGTTTATATTGAGAAGAAAGAGTAAATTGTCGCATGGAGTGTATATATTACAAAGATACTGCGAAATATTTTAGAATAATTTCTTGATTTATTGTTCAATCGGAAGGTTATGAATTCTCAAAAAAGTGAGTTTATCCCAATATCCTCGTTGAAAAATAATTTTATCATCTTTTATTTAAAAAAAACCACATCCTCTCAAGCCCCAAGGATCTTTCCACTCTAATATTCCCCAATCCTTATCTTCAAACATATTTTCTATCTCACAAATCATTTTTGCTTTAGAAAACTCTTCAGTAAACATTTTCTTAATTTCCGTTCTACCTACGATTGGATTGGTATTAACTTGATGATTAATTGCATTTTCATCATATAAATTTGCCAATTCATCTAATTCAATCAAATTAAACAACTCAACCCATTTTAAAATTATTTGTTTTGGAGTCATAATGAATTATTAAAATTTCCCCAATCCATTCTCTAAATCCGCTATCATATCTTCGATATTTTCGATACCGACAGAGAATCTTACAAGTCCATCCATCAAGCCAATTTTTTCTCTTTCTTCTTTTGGAATTGAAGCATGAGTCATAGAAGCAGGATGATCGACAAGAGATTCAACGCCTCCGAGACTTTCTGCAAGTGAAAATATTTTTAATCCTGAAATCAATTGTTTGGTTTTTTCTAAATCCAAATCAAATTCAACGGAAACAATACCGCTAAAGCCCTTCATTTGCTTTTTAGCGATTTCATGATTAGGGTGTGAAACTAATCCCGGATAATAAGTTTTCTTTACCTTAGGATGTGAGGCAAAAAATTCAGCAATTTTCATCGCATTTTCAGCATGTCTATCCATTCTGACACCTAATGTTTTGAGACTTCTGGAAGTAAGCCATACATCAAATGGGCTTGGATTAAGTCCGATAGCCATTCTAGCAAAGTCGAGTTTTTCTTTGATTTCTTTATCATTCGTAACGACGACTCCACCTATTGTATCTGAATGACCGCCGATGTATTTTGTCGTACTATGCATGACCATATCCGCACCCAATAAAAGTGGTTGCTGAAAATAAGGCGAAGCAAAAGTGTTGTCCACGATTAGCTTTGTTCCAAATTTTTTAGCCAATTTTCCTATCGCTTCAATATCTGAAATATTGAGCATAGGATTGGTTGGGCTTTCGATGAGAATATATTTTGGCTTTTCTGCTTTCAATTTCGATTCGACCAATGATAAATCCTGCGTATTTATCGTTTCGATTTCGATGCCATATTGCTTATACACGCGATGGAATAGCCGATAAGTTCCCCCATAGAGGTCATTGGTGGCTAAAACTTTATCTCCTGGACTTAGTAGAGAAATCATCGCCGTTATAGCGCCTAATCCTGATGAAAAAATCGTGGCATATTGCCCATTTTCAAGGCTCGCCAAGGTTTGCTCCAAATTGGTAAAATTAGGATTGCCTGCTCGAGTATAATCATATCCCTTTGTCATTCCGGGAGACTCTTGGACATAAGTCGAAGTCATATATATTGGCGGTATGATTGCCCCTGTTTCTGAATCAGGCAATTGACCTTGATGAATAGCTTTGGTATTGAATTGCATATCTTTTTATATATTAATTTGAGTATTAAATAATTCGGAGATGAATAGAGGGATTAATCTATAAATCCTTTCTCTGCCATCCACTCATCGTTGTACATTTTGGATAAATATTTTGCTCCATTATCTGGAATGACGGTTACTATTGTAGCTGGTTCTGTCAATGTAGAAGCTAATTCAAGTGCCGCCCAAACATTAGCGCCACCGGTGCCGCCACCGATAATTCCTTCTTCTTTCGCCAATCTCCTAGCTGTCAAAAAAGCATTTTTATCATTAAATTGTAACATCTCATTGACTATGGAAAAATCCATTGCTTTGGTCAAATGATCTTCTCCGACACCTTCTACAAAATATGTTCCTATTTCTTTTGGATCTATTTCTCCTGTTTTGAAATACTTATAGAAAATAGAACCATAAGGATCTGTCATCAATGTATATAACTGTGGATTTTTTTCTTTTAGAAATCGACTTATACCACTTATCGTTCCGCCAGTACTTCCTGCAGCTACAAAATGAGTGACTTTTCCATTTGTCTGTTCCCAAATTTCTGGACCTGTCGTTAAATAATGCGACTCTGGGTTGAGCGGGTTATCATATTGATTTATTCTAAAACTATTAGGAATTTTGTTAGCCAATCGCTTCGCTAGATTAACATAATGTTCTGGGTCATCTGGCAAAGCGGCTGTAGGACAGACTCTAATTTCAGCCCCAAATGCCTTAAGAGCATTTTGTTTTTCAATACTAACTTTGTCTGGCATCGTCAAAATCACTTTATAGCCTTTTATTGCGCCAATCATGGCGGCAGCAGCACCTGTGTTACCAGAAGTGTTCTCGACTATCGTGCCTCCAGCCTTTAAAAGTCCTGTTTTCTCCGCATTATCTATGATGTGTTTGACGATTCTATCTTTGATAGAGCCACTAGGGTTCATAAATTCAAGCTTGACCCATATATCTACATTTGGAAAGGGATTGATTTTTTGAAGCTTAACCAAAGGCGTATTGCCAATTTTGGATAGAATAGAGCTTTGCATAAAATTATATTTTAATTATGAATTAATGACCAAGTGAGGGATTAGCAAAATCCTCTTCTTTATGATCGTGCTTAAATAAGAAGAAAAACAATATCGCCATTATCAAGGCATATCCTGCGAATACAAGCCAAATTTGAGGCCAATCTCTTTGAGCGCCGTTTGTATATAAATCTACCACAAATCCACTAAAGAAACCCCCTAAAATTATACCAACGCCATTTGTCATCATTAGGTATAATCCTTGAGCACTTGAGCGGATTTTATCCTCCGTTTCTTTCTCTACAAAAAGCGAGCCTGAAATCGTAAAAAAGTCAAATGCCATCCCATAAACAATATTGGAGAGAATAATTAATATAACACCTGTTCCAGGATTTCCGATGCTGAAAAGTCCAAAACGTAAAACCCAAGCGAGCATCGCCATAAGCATTACTTTTTTGATTCCAAATTTTCTTAGAAAAAATGGAATCGTCAAAATAAAGATGGTTTCTGAGATTTGAGAAATAGACATGATAATTCCGGGGTGCTTCACTCCAAAAGAATTTTTATATTCATCAAATTGATTGAAACTAACCAAAAAGTCCTGCCCAAAAGCATTCGTAATCTGTAGTGCCGCTCCAAGGAGTATTGCAAAAATGAAGAAAACTAACATTTTGGGCGATTTAAACAAAACCAAAGCGTCTAAACCTAGTGCTTCAAAAAGACTTTTTGCTTTTTCTTTTTTGGTTTCACACGTTGGAAGAGTAAAAGCATATATGCCTAAAGCAAAAGATGCCCCTGCTCCAAAATATAACTGCATATTCGATGCCGTCCATCCCATGCCATCCACAATCCACATCGCTAGGATAAATCCAATTGTTCCCCAAACTCTAATGTTGGGAAATTCTTTTATCACATCCAATTGGCTTTTAGATAAAATATGGTAAGAAACGGAATAACAGAGTGATATCGTCGGCATATAAAACAATGAATTTAACAGCATCGCTCTAAACATTGCTTCTGGAGTAGAAATTTGAGCGGCCCAAATAAGTGTAGCTCCTCCGATTATGTGACATACACCATATAATTTTTCTGCATTGATATATTTATCTGCAATAATCCCAATGATAGCAGGCATAATAAATGCCGCAATACCCAAAGTAGTAAAAACTGCACCAATTTGAGAGCCTTCAAAATGCAAGGTGCCACCTAAATATACCCCTATAGAAGTTAACCACGAACCCCATAGAAAAAATTGCATAAAATTCATTATTGTCAATCTAAACTTTATAGACATATATAAAACTTTTTATAATTTAAGTCGCAAGATACAAGATTTTGGCAAATTAAATAAACTTGTCGATGGAACTGCTATCAATAGAGTATAAACTATCTTTTGTTCAATTCGTTTTGAATCTTCGCAGCGAGTTCATAGTCTTCTTTTTCGATAGCAGTTTTAAGCATTTTTTTCAATCTTGATGTCTCAATATTGGGCAAATCTTCATTGGTTTTTGGTTGTTCGGTTTTTTCTACCAAATCCATGAATTTAATCGATGCATCGTCAAAAACTTCTTCTACTGCAAGTAAAGGTTTATCCATTTTCAATGCTAAGCAAATAGCATCTGATGGGCGACAGTCGATATATTTTATATGACCAAAATTATCTTCCAATACTGCGTGAGCATAGTATATTCCTTCTTCGTATTTATATATCTGAACATATTTTAGAGAAATCTCAAACTCGTTTAGAATCACTTGTAGAAAATGATGAGTAAGCGGTCTAGAAGTTATAATTTTTTCTAAGGAAATTGCTAATGCTTGTGCTTCCGAAGATCCTACAATGATTTGAAGTTTTCTATTACCTCCGATTTCTTTCAAAACCACACTATATCCATTCACACTCGAAAAACTCGTAGAGATAGATAAAATTTCTAAAGGAATATTACTCGAATTCATTCTATTGTATCTGTGGAGGATAACGGATTCGAACCGATGACCTCTTGCATGCCATGCAAGCGCTCTACCAACTGAGCTAATCCCCCCTGATTATTTTCTAGTACAAAGATAGTTTATTTTTTCTCAGAAAATATCTTTAGTTTTGCTAAAAATAAAATTTATATGTCTCTATTAAATGAATCTACTGCTCAGGACTTTATTCATCGATTAGAATCTTTGAAAAGCGACACCACACCTCAATGGGGTAAAATGAATGCTTCTGAAATGATAAAACATTGTAAACTAGCGCTTGATATTCCACTAGAGAAAATTAGTATGAAGCCAAATTGGTTTTTTAAATTTCTTTTTGGGAAATGGATAAAATCCAAAATGACAAATGATGAAATCTATTCGCAAGGAAGTCCTACCGCGAAAGAATTTGTGGTACATGATAAAAATTTATCCATTGATAACGAAAAAACTCTACTTATTCAGAACATAAGAAATTTTGTAGCTCTCTCTGATGAAAAATTAGGAGCCTTTGTACACCCTCTTGTGGGAAAAATGACAGCAAATGAGTGGAGAAAAAGCCAATGGAAACATCTGGACCATCATTGGAGACAGTTTGGTATCTAGTTATTTCTTCTTAGCACTCTTTTTTGCTATAGGATTATAGTCTAGACATAGCTGACACCATTGGTATAAATCTTTCTGCGATTTATATCCATCTTCGATCACAAAAATAAAACCCCTCATGGCTTTTCCAGTAAAATCCATCGTGAGACAGGCTGGATTTTCGAGCAAATTATCCATCAACAAAGGATCAACTCGACACATCAAGGCATCGACTTGTCCTTTTTTGTGAAAGATGACACCTATGCACATTTTATCATCTACCATCACACACCAGCCTCCAAACATTTTTTTCTCTTCAAAAACAATGCCTTTTTCTATAAAAAAAGTCCGAACTCTTTCAGCCAATAATTCATTGTATGCCATAGGGATTAACTTAAATCTACTGCTAAAATACTGATATCATCTTTTAAGTCTTCATCGACATCTATTGTCTTGATATTTTCTTTGAAATATTGAATGATTTCCAAGGGCGTTTTTGACAGACAATCTTTGTTTAAAAGATAAGCCAGCTCTTTATTTGACAAAAATGGCTGATGATCAATGTTGAGATTGAGCAAGCCATCGGTGTAAAGAAATAATTTTGTCTTCTCCTTAATAAATATCTTGCCTAATTCAACAAAAGGCAATTTCTTGAACATACCCAAAATCGTAGTTCCTGTCTCTAGCCATTCAAAGGTGTTTTCATTATAAATTGGAATAGGTAAATGACCAGAATTCACATAGACCAATCGCTTATCTTCTATATTGTAGATACCTAAAAACAATGTGATAAACTTCTCCCCTCCAGCCAATTCATACATTTTCTCATTTATTAGACTTATGGCATCTTCTAATTTCAAATTTTTCAACAAAACAGTACGGATATATCCTATAAAGTGTGCCATTATGATAGCCGCATTGATTCCTTTTCCAGAAATATCTCCAATACAAAAACCAATTTTGTTATCTGCTATATGAATGACATCATAGAAATCTCCCCCTACTTCATAATTGGGAAGATACAGCCCTGATGCACAGAAATTCTGATTGCAATACAATTTGTTTGGGATTAGCAATTGCTGCATTTTGGCAGCGACTTCTAGGTCTTTTTTCATTATACCTTCTTCAGATTTTGACTTTTTTACTAAGACAAAATAGCAGTGTATAATAATTGATTTTACAATGTTTTCAGAGTCTAAAAGCTCTTCTTTTCCATTGTAATACAAGATGGCAATATTGCTGTCACCATATTTGACAAGCAAGCGCTTCGTCTCAAAATTAAACTGAAGTTGATTTTCTAACCATACATCCTCTTTCCCTTGAATATTTATCCAAGCGATTTTATATTCATCTATTCCTTTCTGATGAAAAATCTGTTTTAAAATTTCTTCAATTTTGTCAATAGAACAGTTTTCTCCTATTGATTTTATAAATTCTTGTTCAAACGCTATGGCTTGATTTGTCATTATTAAGGATTGATTGACGTTTTGAAAATGGCTAAGAAATGAAGAAAACTAGCCGCCATTATAAACAAATGCCAAATCGTATGAGTATATTCTCGTTTTTTATTGACGTAGAACAATACTCCGACCAAGTATGCGATGCCTCCTGACAAGATTAAAACAAATATATCTTGTGGCATAGCTGTGACAATAGGTTTTATCAAAAAAAGCACCATACAGCCCAGAAACACATATAGTCCAATAGAAAAGGCTTTGAATCTTCCCATAAAAAAGAATTTCATAAGAATTCCTCCTATTAGTATTGACCATAAAATCGTCAAAAAAATGGTGCCTAAAGGATTTTCAATATATTTATTTATCACTGGCGTATAAGTACCTCCAATAAGGAGAAATATTGCCATGTGATCCAAGGTTCGATATTTGGTTTTAAGTTCGCGATTCTGAGTATAATGATAGAGTGTAGATGTGGCAAATACCGCAATTAAGCCCACCGAATATATAACTAAACCCGCAATATTTACTCCATTGGGAGTGATAATGGCTCTATAAATCAGATATGGGCATGCAACAATATAAAAAACCAACGCTACTAAATGCGTGCCATAGTTTAATTTTTCTTCTGTGTCGGTATAATCTCTATATGTGCCCAAAATTTATAATTAGTATGATGAGTTTCGCTGATTTATAATCCTACTTTTTCTTTTGTGAAATGATGAAAATGCCATTTGTCTATCACTTTTCCATTTTGAATTTTCATAATTCCCGGATTAGAGCGAATCATTGTTTTTAGAGCGGTTTCATCTGCTTTGACTACATCCATCGACTCATTTGCTTTTTTCTCAAATTCTGGGGTAGTATTTCCCAAGAGGCAATAGACGTTTACGCCTTGTTTTCTCATTTCTTGAGCAAAAGGAATTATTGTTTTATCAAAGGCTGTTTCATCTGTTTTTTTAGAATTATAACAGACTATCCAGAATGAAATATTCTCCTCGTTTAATAAGCTCTGAGTCACATCATTTCCTGAGACATCTTCAAATCTTAGATTGTGAATTGGCGCAGGAATTCCTTCTTTGATAACTTTGTCTTGTCTATCCACAAACTCCCAATTATCCATATCTGTAGGCATGTTCTGAATCGTGAAATTCTCTACTTTGCCGGTTGCTTTATTTTTATAAATCAAAATATTTTCAACGACACTAGGCTCGATTTCTTTCATTTTTTCTTTGATATCACTACCGATAGCATAAGGTCTGAAATCTACAACTGGCTCATTCCAGAATGTATTGTATAAAGCAAATAAAACTGCCACAATAGAGCCAACGCCTACCAATAAATTGGTAATTTTATCACTGAAAACAGGTCTGATTTTGTAATAGTATCTAACCAAATAAAGAGAAATAAATGTCAAGAAAATATCCTTATAAAATGTCTCCCAAGGTTTTAATTTCATAAAGTCGCCAAAACAACCACAGTCTGTCACTTTCATTTTAGCTTTTGTGAATTCACAAGAGGCACAGCTTCCAGACATTTTGCAATACAAGAAATAGAGCAATACAAGTGCGGTCATCAATACCAAGCCCTGAAATCGCTTTGTGTTGTGATTTAAAAACGAAGTCAAAAACAATAAAAGCAATAAAAATGCCGAAACGAAAACGGTCTGCTTCGCTAAACAAAATCCTGATAAATATGAATAACCTGTGAGATATAGAAAAAATAAATTGATAGCCAGCAGTCCTATCGTAGTCCATTTGGCTCTCCATCCTAGAATCAATGCTATTCCCAAAATAATTTCTGCCACGATCATAGCTACAGAAATTGGCACGCTCCACATAGACATTTTTTCCCAAAAACCAGCCATTCCATCTTGAGCAAAGCTCTCAAAATATTCATGCATTTTGTATGAAGTGCCTAGTGGGTCTATGGCTTTGACAAAACCAGAAAAGATAAACACCATTCCCAAAAAATACTGAAACAAATGGAGCAAAATTCCTTCGCTGTTTTTTCTATAAAATCTATACGCAGTAATAATTGCGGAAATAATACCAATAATGATAAAAAGCTTCTGAATAGTCATACTTCTAAATTATTTTATAATCTATTATGCAAATATGATAAATTATTGTTCAAATAAAAATACAAAAAATACAAAACAAAGACCTAGTACATTATTCTGATTTAAAATCTTATAATAATTTTTTTTCTATAAAAAATAGACTTTCACATAACTTTACCATCTTATGAAGTTGTTAAAATATATTTTCATTTCCATGATATTGCCTCAAATGGCATATTGTCAAAGCATCGAACAACGAATTGACAACTCTTTAGCGCCTGTCGTTCAGTTTTTATCCGATATTATTTTTTGGAAACCTTTTGAGCAATATGGTTTTCATTTACCCATTGTCGTCCTTTGGTTAATCTTCGGCGCATTGATTTTTACTTTCTATTTTCGATTTGTTCATATTCGGTTATTCAAGCATGCGATAGATATCACGATGGGGAAATATGACAAAAAAGAAGACAAAGGAGAGGTTTCTCATTTTCAAGCATTAGTGACGGCACTTTCTGGCACATTGGGTTTGGGAAATATCTCTGGAGTCGCTTTGGCGATAAGTTTGGGAGGTGCTGGGGCTACTTTTTGGATGATTGTAGCGGGGTTTCTCGGAATGACAGCTAAGTTTTTAGAGTGCACGCTTGGGGTTAAATATCGCCATATAAATGGACAAGGTGAGGTTTCTGGCGGTCCAATGTATTATTTATCCAAAGGATTAAAAGGTCATGGATATCCTTTTTTGGGAAAAATTCTAGCGGTCGTGTTTGCCTTATTCTGCGTTGGTGGGGCTATCGGCGGAGGCAATATGTTTCAAGCCAATCAAGCTTATGCCCAAGTATGTATAGTCTATCCTATGTTTGAAAACAATGGGTTTGCCTTTGGGATAATTCTCGCCATACTAGTAGGCGTAGTCATTATTGGGGGTATCAAGAAAATAGCCAATGTCACGGACAAACTCGTTCCTTTTATGTGTGGTATTTATATGGTTGTTGGGGCTATTATTTTGGCATTGAATTTTCAAAACATTGGACTCGCTTTTCAGAAAATATTTTTAGGGGCATTCTCAGGAAATGCTATTCTTGGAGGCACCGCTGGATCTCTGGTTATAGGATTTCAGCGAGCGGCTTTTTCTAATGAAGCTGGTATAGGCTCGGCGGCTATTGCTCACTCGGCTGTTAAAACAAATGAACCCCTCAGCGAAGGTATTGTATCCCTTTTAGAGCCATTTATCGATACAATTATTGTTTGTACAATGACTGCGCTCATAATTATATTTACAGGATTTGATGCGCCGATGGAAGGCGTGAGTGGTGCACAGCTAACGACCTTAGCTTTTGGCTCTGTATTTCCTTGGTTCAAACATATATTGACCATTTCCATCTTGCTTTTTGCTTATGCTACACTGATTTCTTGGTCATATTATGGATTAAAATCATGGACATATTTATTCGGTGATACAAAAAAAATGAAAATGTCATACAATCTTATATATTTGTGTTTTGTAGTGATAGGTAGCAGCGCAAGTATGACCCATGTGATGGATTTTTCAGATATGATGATTCTCGGTATGGCATTTCCCAATATTATGGGATTATACTTTTTAGCAAGTGAGGTAAAATTGGACTTAAAACATTATTTAGACAGAGTAAAATTATAGCGAATAGTTAGTAAAATATATTTCTAATCATACAATTAAACTTTAAATAAACCATAAAACATGAACAAATTATTTTCTAGAGTTAAGCCAATGGCTACGTTGCTGGAAGAAGCCAGAGCAGAGGGTCATGATGCGCTGAAGAGAACGCTTACTGCACCGACTTTAATAATGCTGGGTATTGGAGCTATTATTGGTGCAGGGCTATTTGTCCGAACGGCGGCGGCAGCGGCTCAGAATGCAGGTCCATCGGTATCTATCGCTTTTATCCTAGCCGCCGCTGGTTGTGCCTTTGCAGGATTGTGTTATGCTGAACTATCGAGTTCTATTCCTATTGCAGGTAGTGCCTATACCTATACTTATGCTACAATGGGCGAACTTATCGGATGGATTATCGGTTGGGATTTAATTTTAGAATATGCGGTAGGTGCTGCTACCGTGGGCATTGCTTGGAGTGAATACTTAAATAATTTTTTGGTTCATGTCATGAATATGAACCCCATTCCTTACGAATTATGCCACTCTCCTTTTGAGCATTTGAATGTGCTAAAATACGTTCCTGGCATGGATATTAGTCTATTAGATGGGGCATTGACCAAGGATATGATAGTCAATCTACAAGGAAATGGCAGCTTGAATTTACCAAAAGAAAATTTAGATAAATTGCCCGAAGCATTTAAACAATATGTTTCTGTAAGTTCAGGAATGGTAAATCTACCTGCTTTATTTATCGTTTCTGCGATGTCGCTCCTTTTGATTAAAGGAACTCAAGAATCTGCTTTTATCAATGGAATTATCGTTATTGCAAAAGTGGCGATTGTATTTCTAATTATCGGAATTGGATGGGGATTTATGAATCCAGCGAATCACACACCATATATACCAGAAGCTACATCATTTATCGATGACCAAGGGATTAAACATCATTTTGGTGGATTTTGGGGAATCGTAAGTGCAGCCGGTGTTGTATTCTTTGCCTTTATTGGTTTTGATGCGGTATCTACGGCCGCTCAAGAGGCTAAAAACCCAGAAAAGACAATGCCTATTGGAATTCTAGGTTCTTTGGCGATTTGTACGGTGCTTTATGTTTTATTCGCTCACGTATTGACGGGTGTGGCGACAGTTGATGATTTTAGAACAAATGGAAAAGAGGCATCTATATCTTATGCTATCTTGAAATATATGGCTGGTTTTGGATGGCTAGCCAAAGCCGTCACAGTGGCTATTCTCGCAGGGTTTTCATCGGTAATTTTAGTAATGCTACTTGGACAATCTAGAGTGTTTTATTCTATGGGAAAAGATGGTTTGCTCCCTTCGGCTTTTGCCGATGTACACCCCAAGTTTAAAACACCTTACAAATCGAATTTAATCATCATGCTTATTGTGGGCGCTTTTGCCGCTTTCGTTCCGGGAGATATTGTTGGCGATATGACAAGTATCGGCACTTTATTTGCCTTTATTCTCGTATGTTTGGGTGTGATTATCTTGAGAAAAACAAATCCTGATTTACCAAGAGCATTTAAAACACCTCTTGTTCCTTTTATTCCTATTTTGGGCATTTTGTCTTGTGGTTTGATGATCGCAGGCTTAGGCTGGACAAACTGGTTGAGACTTCTTGTGTGGTTGGTTATAGGACTTGTTATTTATTATACCTATGGTATTAAAAACAGCAAGATTGGAAAAAATGAATAAAAGAATTATAAATTAACATACTAAACCGAAACAAACTACGTTATTAAATTAATAGTTTTGTTTTAGGTTTTTTAGAAAGAAGGAGGTTCTGCTAAGCAATTTGGTAGAGCCTCTTTTTTTTCATTAAACTAATCGAAGACATCTTTGTTCAAATATTTATATTTGTTATGAGTCCATTTTAAAGAAAACACCATAAATGAAAATAGTTTCTGAAAAACAATTGACTTTTATTAAGACAGAATATCGGGACTTGATTAATAAACAATCAGGAAACTATCAATTTGATGGTGGGAACAAAACAATTTTTGACAATCTTGTTCTTTTCGCTGACGACACTATTTACAACCAAATTCGTAACGACCATTATCTTTCTATGACAAATTGCGAAAGGGTTTGGAATAAATATTTTTTCTACTTGCGTTATCAATCCAACATTTTGAAAAATAGTAGGAGTATAGACAATCTTCAACAACCAATTTATAAGGTATTAGAGGAAATTTATCAAACTTGTGAAAGCATTGATGATAAATCAATTGAATCATTTTTAACCTTTGCTTCTGACTTTGACAAACAAGAATACATTTTATTTGACTATTTTCATCCAGCAATTACCAAAAATGGAATTTCATTGAAATCAGAAGAATTGAATGAAATAGTAAAAATTTTAAAAATTGAAAATTTTGACTTCAACGAAATTGATAAGCTAATTCTACAAAATATCGACAATCAACAAGCCGACTTACTAATTTTTAGAAACAGGACAGAAAACACATTTATAAAGGTTGACACATTTAGTGCAGGAGAAGATCAAATTCATCCTATAGACATATTAGTTAGGTGCAAGTCTGAACATATGGAGCAAATTGACATTTTGCTTGTTAGTTGGTGGACAAAGTTTTGGAAAAAGATGGGTCCATTTGTGGCAATTTCTATACTTGACAAATTTGAAAAAAATAAGTTTTATAAAGACAGAAACATAATTGAAAAATAAAAGAATTAAACTTGGGAAGGGTTTAGAAAAAGATGAACATTTATACTTCTAATAAACATCTTGTTTTTTAAATCCCTACTATCAAGCCCCAAATAGACACATGAATAAATGGATATTATTTTTTTCTATTTTTGCCTTAGACCTATTTTCTCAAGGTTCGGCGGGAGTATTTGATGATAGGCGATTTTTCTATACCTATATGAATGGAACTATCTCTAAACAGGAGATTTTGCCTATAGATACTTTTTTTCCAAGTATTAACTATGTGACATATATAGATCGATATGGAAATTTTAAACTCGTCGTCAATCATAAAAAATACACCATTTTCCCAATTCGACCTGATATGCTAAAGGTATCAAACTATTTGATGGCATATACGCAAGGACTTCAGCTCGGCGTTTTCAATGGCAAAACATCTAAAAAAGTAGAGACCTTTACTCGTGGAGAATTTAAGCTTGGAGATAGTGTGCTTGCCTATATTGACAATTATGATAATTTAAAAGTATATGTCTATGACACAGTTTATACGCTGATGAATTTTTCTACTTCAGATAGATATTCGGTTAGCGATAATATGGTTACTTATCGAACGCTAGATGAGAAGCTAAAAGTGTTTTATCAAAATGCTATTTATGATTTGGAAGACACCTATCCTCAAAACATGAAAATGGCTAGAAACGTAATAGCATACATGGATTATATCGATAATTTTAAGGTTTTTGATCGAGGAAATAAATTCACGCTTGAAACCTATCCGATAGAGAATTTTGAAGTCTCCAATGAATTAGTAACTTACCTCAATAATGTCAACGAATGGATTTTATACAGCCAAGGACAGAAAATTACCTTACTATCCACTCCTCCGAAGTCTAAATTAATTAAGCGAAATATTCTCGCCTATACAGATAATGCAGGAAATTTTTATATGTATTACAAAGGTAAAAAAATCCAGCTAGAGAATTATACCCCTTTGAAATATGATATTTGGGATGATTTATTGGTCTATGAAGATCAATACAGAGTTTTATGGGGTGTCTATAAAGGCGAAAAAATCAAAGTCTCCGCAGGAATCGTTCGAGGCGAATGGTCTATGCAAAACAGATGTGTCGTTTATTGGGATTTGACACCTAATACTATGACCGTATGGAGTGATGGAAATCTCTATCAATACAGCGATAGCAATGACCCAAATAAGAAATAGTTGCGATTTAGATATAGTTTAGCAACTCTCCTTGAGATACTATGTTCTGTTTTCGCTCTCTTAAATTTTTGATGGTGATTTGATTTGCCGCTAATTCATTTTCCCCTATCAAAATCGCATGCGTATATTCGCATTTGTCGGCATAGGTCAATTGCTTATCCATTTTTGCTATTGTCGGATAGAGGTCTATCGAAATATTTTGCTTTCGAATTTCTCTCAATAATGAATAATACTGGTCTATCGCTTTATCCGTCAAATTGAGTATCAGTATTTTTTTAGTTTGATGATTTCCAGGAAATCGGTTTAAATCGTTCATTAAATCATAGATTCTATCTAATCCAAAAGAAATTCCAATTCCTGAAACATCCTTTAGTCCAAATATTTCTGTCAAATTATCATATCTACCTCCACCAAGCAAACTTCCCATTGGCAATTCGCTAGAAACCACTTCCAAAACCGTCCCTGTATAATAATCCAATCCTCGAAGCAATTTTAAATCAAATTTTAAATTAGTCGTTTGAGCATATTTAAAAATATACTTGAGCTCAGCGACTCCTTCTTGTAAAGAAACATCTTCTATGGATTCTAAATCCTCGATTTTCTCTAAAGATAAAATCTGAATTAATTTATCTATTTGGTTAGAGTCGATTATTTGAGTCAACTCTTCTCTTACCTTTTCTTCGCCTATTTTGTCCCATTTATCTAAAATGGTAGAAATTTTGGTGGACACATCTAGAATGCCGATAGATTGACATATTCCGTTGAATACCTTTCTATTATTTATCTTTATCTCTACTTTTAGATTAAGTTCAGAAAATACATCTTGAATCAAATTTATAAACTCTACATCCGCTACTAAGCTTTTCGTGCCGACAATATCCGCATCACATTGAAAAAATTCTTGATACCTTCCTTTTTGAGGACGATCGGCTCTCCAAACGGGTGCAATATGATATCGCTTAAATGGAAAAGAAAGTTCGTTTTGGTGTTGAGAAACAAGTCTTGCTAAAGGTACAGTTAAATCATAACGGAGTCCTTTTTCTGAAATATTTTTTGTTATATATTTTGATTCTAAAAAATATACGTTTTCTTCATTAAGTAGATAATTCTTTATTAAAAACGCGCTAAAGCTATTTAATGATTTAAGAGGGAGTTGTTCATTGGGAGGACAATCAGAACAGTACGTAAGTGCTGATTTAATATAGTCAATAACTTTGATTTCAAAATCATCTTTTAGCCTTGGTTTAACTATATTCTGAAGTCGAAATTTCTTCGCCGTATCATTTATTTCTCGATACAACTCTTCAAAATTAATTTGGGAAGTTGTCCCTTCTAAAATTTTAGCATCAATGATGTTGATTAGTATTGACTTTAACAAAATCTTTAATGTTGCGGATATTTCTATAAACTCTGCCTTTTTCTCCAAATATTCTCCCGAGTTTAAAATCTTAAACAGGAGTTTATCGCCTTCCTCGCCATATTTTCCCTGAAGCGTATCCAGTCGCTCAAATGATGGGGTGTAAATGGATTCAAACCCATAGCGCTCATAATGCTTTTTAATCACAGAAATGATATATTCTCTTCGCTGGTTCTCTTTTGGGAGAAAATCTCTTACACCTTTTGGGTTTTGTGGCTTAATTTTTAACATGAGGCAAAGGTAATGAATTTTTTGATTGCCACGAATGCACGAATGAATTTTTTTAATACTATTGTTTTAATTTAAAATAAATCTGTCCTTCTTTTTCATCATTTATTATTTTCTCAAACTCAGCTTTTTCAATATCTGCCGTGTTATCCTTCAACATTCTTAGTAGTTGGTTTTTTCTATTTTCATACAATTTAGGAAAGTCTTTTGCTGCCACCACAATTTTAATTTCTAATCTCAAATGGCTAGATTTAAAATCTCCTATGTTTTCTATAATTTTATCTATCTCGCCATCTTTGAACCATAGTTCTCGTTGATAATTTACGATTTCATGATGAATATAATCTTCTGGCACTTTAACTTTACCCATTATTTCAGATTTATCATCAATCGATGGACAACCATTGTTGTTTATCTCTCCTGCTTCATTTGGACATTGGTCTTTGGAATCTCCAATGCCATCTCCATCCGAATCAGGACAACCAAAATACTCCTGTTTACCTCCGACATAAGGACATTCGTCTTCAGTATCCAAGATTCCATAATTATCGCTATCTATTCCACCCATTAATTGTTGGGGTGCTACCGCTCCAGTTAGTCTCTGCTTTGTTTTACAACTAGCGAAAATAAGCAATGAACCCAAAAAAGATGCTGCTATTAGTTTTTTTACAAATACAAAAATGCCATTTTTTTCTTCTTTTTGATTTATTAAAGTCTCTTGATAGGTCGTATCTTCTCGATTAAATATACCACAGATTTTTCTATTACTATGTATTTTAAAATAGTTTTGAATTTATTCTGTTGTCATATTTGTAAAGTCTGTAACAACTTTATCACAAGATAGGCAATATCTACCACCTCCTTGTGGAGTCATTTTGTCCCAATTTTCGGAGCAAGGTTCTGGAATGTGTATTTTCATTTAGTTTTAATTTGTTGTTTTTTTCAATATCTCCTTAAACCAAAAGCTATATTTATCTGGTTGATTTTCTATATCTAAAACAAGCTCATCTAAAGTTATCCATTTAACTGCATTTATCTCATCTAAATTAAATGGAATTTTCCCTTCATATTCTCCTCGATAAACGACATCATATTCGTGTTCTATCAGTTTCGTTTGTTCATCTGTCGCTTTATATATAAATCGATAAATCTCTGTCAATGAACAATTTATTCCTAGTTCTTCATTTAATCTTCGCTGAGCCGCCTCTTCAAAACTTTCATTTTTCCTAGGATGAGAGCATACCGCATTTGACCATATCATTGGCCAATGGTATTTGGTTTTAGCTCTTTGTTGTATAAGCATTTCTCCTTCTGAATTATAAATAAGAATAGAAATCGCTCTATGAAGTAGCCCTTTTTCATGCGCTTCCATTTTGGGCATCGTTCCCAAAACTTCATTATTTTCATTGACTAATACGACTTTTTCTTCCATTTCGTTTTCTATATATCAAATTAGTTTTTAAACCATTCACTATACATCACATAATTATTTGATATTCTTTCTAGTGTATCTTTTTGAAGCTCTTGATTTATATCTTTGATTTTCTTAGCAGGAACCCCTGCCCATACTTCGCCACTGCCTACTTGTGTACCTTCTGTCACAACAGAACCAGCACCTATAATAGAATTCGAATTTACAACTACATTATCCATAACGATTGACCCCATTCCGACAAGCACATTGTCGTGAATTGTGCACCCGTGTACTATTGCTCTATGTCCGATGGAGACATTATTGCCGATATTCGTTGGGCATTTTTTATAAGTGCAGTGAATAATTGCTCCATCTTGAACATTGACTTTATTGCCCATTTTGATGTAGTGGACATCTCCTCTTACGACGGCATTAAACCACACGCTACAGTCTTCACCCATCGTTACATCTCCAACTATCGTGCAATTGGGGGCAACATAGCATGATTTTGGAATTTGAGGGGATTTCCCCTGAACGGGTAATATAACTGGAGACATATTTTAGTTAATTATGGTTTAGACGTTTTGAGGAAATATTCTTTGGTTTTTGGGTCTAGGGATATCGTTTCTATATAATATGGTTCTGGCTGAATTTCTTTTTCTACTTTTCCCGAATCCCAATATCCATTATTGTTTTGGTCAATTATAATATGAAACGTCAAAAAGTCTCCATACACATTTTTCAAAATAATTTTACTTTCTAGCTTTAGCTCTTGTTGTGTTGTATTGTCTATTAAATACAACTTCGCTTTTTGGTTCAAAATATCAGCATCAACATTTATCGCTACTTCTTGCCAATATTTCTCTTTTGGATACGTGCTGAAAAAATAGTTTATTGGCTTATTATATGTCCCCAAACTCCATAATGCTTGGCTATCTATTATTAAATTATATTTTTTACCAAAATCTAGACGTGTTAAAATCAGTTTATTTTGATTAAATCCAACTTTCGCTTTCACGGTATCATTTTCTGCTTTCAATGTTATTCTATTCGTGTCAATTTTGGAGATAAACGCAGTAAAATCAATTTTTAGACTGTCATTTCTTTTTTCTGATTCGAATTTTGCATTATCCAAATTAATTCGCTCCAATTTATAAGGGCTTGTAGATTTTGGCAAATCTATTTTTTCGATTTTATTTCGATTGTACAACAATTCAATCGAATTATTTTCCAAATGGCTTTTCGTAATCAATCTATAACTATTCTCAGCTAGTTGTATTAAAACATTGTGCGTGTCTTTTAATCTCAATCCAAAAACAGGTTGTGTTGTCTGAATATCAAACTCATTTTTAGATTTAGCAGAAATTAAAAAACTGGTTTTATCTTCTTGATTGTTAAATAATTTTATCTTTTTGTCTAAAGTATTGCTTTTAATGAGTTCTTTTAAAAATCCTACTTGTTCAGTCTTCTCCCATTTCATATTTTGGTTAGAATCTACAAAGGCGTAGATATAATACAAATCACTATTCAGATTACTAAACTTAGCAACTCCACCTTCTGCTTTAGCGACATAGCTATAATTTTTTCCAAAAAAATCTGCCTTGTGCTTAACCAAACAAACTACGGTCATGTCACTGTTTGCCTTTGTTTTTAGATTTCTCACATCTATAGACAACTTGCCAGAATCTATGACTGCTCCTGTGCTAAAATTGAGAGAATACGCATTCATATAATTTCCTTCTGTGAAGTCTTTGATTGCTTTATTTAGCTGAATTGAATATGTTGTATTCTGCTTTAGCCCTTCTGGAAAATGAATGTATAATTTCTTGCCACTAATATAATACTCTAAACTCTGATTGAGGTAAGGAGAAATAAAAATATTTTTTTGAGGTGCATCTATATCGACAAATTCATTAAACGTCAAGACAAGTTCATCTCCTTTGAAATTAGTGCTATTTGCTTCTGGATTTGTCTTAATTACATTTGGCGGTGTCGTATCTTTTGCTCCTCCCGATGGCATAACTATATTAGCACAGGACACTATCATACCTAGCGACCAAAGAATACAAATAATTTTTAAAACTTGTTGCATAAAATACATACGTTGCAAAAGTAGATAAATATCCTATTATCTTCAAGATTCATTACGCCATGAAAACATTTTACTCTATTTTTTTAATATTGATATTTTATTTTCTCCAACAAGAATACTACGCCAATATTATTTCCAAATCTGTAATTTTGCTTTCTAAACAAGTTGTCATTTATGCCTAAAACACGAATATTATTTTTCATCACATTTTTAATGCTGTCTTTACTTTCAAATTCACAGGAAAATCCTTTATTAGTAAAAAGCGACTTACAATACCAGTCCCCTCGTTTTGATCTCATTAAGGATGAGCATTTTAAGCCTGCATTTGAGGAAGGAATGAAGCGACACAATGCCGAATTGGAAAAAATCGCAAACAATCCTGAGAAAGCGAGTTTTCAAAACACTGTAGTCGCTTTGGAGACTAGCGGTCAAGACCTCAACAGAGCCTCTGGTCTATTTTATAACCTTACTGGGTCGAACACGAATCCCACGCTACAAAAAATAGAAGAGGAATACGCACCTATTTTCTCAGCACACTTTGATAAGCTGTATTTAAACTCCAAACTCTATCATCGAATCAAAAGCATCGATGCTAAAACATTGCAAGGAGAGGACAAAAAATTATTACAATATTATCTTCAGCAATTCGAAATGGCAGGAGCTAACCTCTCGGATGCTGACAAAGAAAAAATGAAAAAAATCAATGAGGAAATATCTACGCTGAGTACTCAATTTACCAATAAACTCTTGGTCGCAAGAAAAAATGCGGCGTTGATTATAGATGATGTAAAAGAGCTCGATGGATTGAGCAAAGAGGAAATAGATGCGGCGGCAGCCGATGCAAAAGTGGCAGGAAAAGATGGTAAATACCTTCTCAATGTTATCAACACGACACAACAGCCCATGTTGCAAAGTCTAAAAAACAGAGCGACGCGTGAAAAACTATTCCGCGCTTCATGGACAAGAGCAGAGAAAAACGATAGCTGCGACACGAGAGATTTGATTGAGAAATTGGCGAAATTGCGATTGGAAAAAGCAAAATTGATGGGTAAAAAAAGTTTTGCCGAATGGCGTCTTCAAGACCAAATGGCAGTCACTCCAGATAGAGCTATGAAATTATTGGCGACGTTAGCGAAACCAGCTGTCGAGAGAGCGAAACAAGAAGCGAAAGACATCCAAGCGCTTATCGATGCACAAGGCGGTGGATTCAAATTGGCTCCTTGGGACTGGACTTTTTATTCTGAACAAGTGCGAAAAGCAAAATATGATTTGGACGAAAGTCAAATTAAGCCCTACTTCGAAGTGAAAACTGTTTTGGAAAATGGCGTCTTTTTCGCTGCAAAGCAGATGTATGGTATTAATTTCAAAGTTAGAACTGATTTGCCAGTTTACCATCCCGATGTTGTGACTTATGAAGTTTTCGATAAAGACGGAAAAAGTTTGGCTATCTATTATTTAGATTTCTATACGAGAGATAACAAAAACGGTGGGGCATGGATGAATAATTTTGTCAATCAATCCCATGTGTTGAAACAGAAGCCTGTTATCGTCAATGTTTTCAATTATCAGAAACCAGCGAATGGCAATCCTTCCTTAATTAGCTTCGATGATGTGACGACGATGTTCCATGAATTTGGACATACTTTACACGGTCTATTCGCCAACCAAAAATACACAAGTCTTTCAGGAACGGCTACGCCACGAGATTTTGTCGAGTTTCCTTCTCAGATTAATGAACACTGTGCATTAGATCCTATTATTCTTAAAAACTATGCTCTGCACTTCAAGACCAAGCAGCCGATTCCAAATGAGTTGATAGAAAAAATCAAAAAGGCAGATAAATTCAATAAAGGCTATGATGTCACTGAATTGTTGGCAGCAGCAACCTTGGATTTGGCTTGGCATAGTATCGAGAATGAGAGCGACGTCAAGCCGAGCAATGAATTTGAAAATGATGCCTTGAAAAAATACAATCTTTTGGTAGACGAAGTCCCTACGCGTTATCATTCGCCTTATTTCCTTCATATTTGGAGCAATGGTTATTCTGCAGGATATTATGCCTATACATGGAGCAAAACCCTTGACTATAATGTCTATGATTGGATGAAGGCACATGGCGGGATGAATCGTGCCAACGGGGAGCGTTTCCGCAAGTACATATTGTCCGTTGGAAACAGCATTGAGCTCAACAAAGCCTTCCGCGAGATGATAGGTCACGATATGCAAGTCGAACCGTATATGAAGAACGCAGGATTCTAGTCTTATTCTTCTTTTAAAATTATCTATAAACGCCAATGATTGTATAACCATTGGCGTTTTTTTTGTTTTATAACCCAAAATTTGCCTTAAAGCAAATTTTCTCTAGCTGTACTCGTTATAAAATAATACAACAATATTCTGATTATTCTTTCCAGTCTTTAACTGCGTTTTTATAGTCTTTCGTTACACCCCCAATGAGAAGTCAAAATTGTTTCTACGTTTGAAAGGTTTGTAATTTTTGAAATTGATTTTGTTGTCATATCGTGGTCAAGGTCAAAGAACTTTACAGATTGTCCAAGTTTACCATCGTGCAAACTTAAAATGTCACCAGTAAATAAATTCTTTTCGTTTACTTGATAGCACATTGAACCACTTGTGTGTCCTTCTGTAAGTATGCAATGAATTTTATGTTTTCCTATTTCAAGATTTTGTTGGTCGTCTAAAAGTATGTAGTCATTTCTGCTAATGCTGTTGTTGTAGCCTGGTATTTTTTGTTTTTCACCATTCAGCATTTTTACTTCATTTCTTGCCATATACAATTTAGCATTTTTGAATAATGGAATACCTGCAACGTGATCCATATCCGAATGTGTCAAGAAAACAGCGATTACTTCGTCAGGATTTATTTTCAGTTTTTGCATTTCTGCGTCAATAGCTTTTATGTCTTTACCTGCGTCAATTGCAATGTATCCTAAACTGTCTTTGATAAGATACATATTGGCAAATTCATCTTTAATTGCATATCCGTGTTCAGAAATTTGTCCTGTTGGAACTGGTGTCATTTTGCCAGTTTCAGAATTGAATTTGTATAGGAAATATCCTACTATAATTGCTACAATACCAACGAGTATTCCAACTCCTTTAAGTACTTTTTTTACTGTCTTATTCATTGTCTTTTTTGAATTTAAAAATTAATTCTGCAAAACTACAATGACTAAACAGGTCAAAACGATAACAAAAGATACATAATTTAAACGTCTATTTTTTAGCTATACGATTTCTAATTCGGCTTAATGAAACTCTTGTAACGCCAAGAAAAGAAGCAATTTGGTGTTGTGGAATGCGTTGCAATAATTCTGGTCTTTCGTTGAGTAGCATTAAATATCTTTCTTCTGGACTATTCAATAAATATGAAATAAATAAATCATGAAGCAAAACAAATCTTTGCTCAATAGCCTTTCTAATAAATTCATTCATTTTGGGAAATATCTCATACAACTTTTCCTGTCCTTTATGTGTAAGCACTAAAACTTCGCATTCTTCCAAAGTTTCAATGGCAACTTTGCTTGGTTTTCTTGAAAGAAAACTATCATACGAACCAGCAAACATATTTTCGGTAAAAAAGTAAGTTGAAAGTTCTTCTCCGTCTTTTTCGCAATAAAGCCGAATGCAACCTTTGATTAAATAAAAAACTTCGTTTGATACTTTTCCAATGTCTAAAAGTGTTGTTTTTTTCTTAAACTTCTTATGTTCAAAATAGGGCATAATTATTTTCAATTCACTGTCGTTGAAGTCAGTAAATTGACTAAAAATCTCTATTTTTTCTTGTTCAGTCATTTGTAGTTATTACTTAATTAATACTACCTAAATATTATTTGCTGTTTTCATTCACAAAGATAGACTCTTGAAAGATTCAAGCAAAAATATCTTAACGCTCTACCTACCTCAATTTATCTTTAAATGCTTGTAATTTATCCTGAAAATCGTTAGTGTTTTCTTTTTTAGTTCGAGAAAATAATTTCTCCGATGGGTTTGATTTGGACTTATTATTCCCTGTATTCACTTTCATCGATAGCGCCACACGCTTTCGCTCTATATCGACTTCCGTAATTGTTACTTGCACTTTTTGACCTAGTTTGACGACTTCATTTGGGTCTTTGATAAAATTATGGCTCATCTGAGAGACGTGTACCATGCCATCTTGTTTGACTCCAATATTGACAAATGCACCAAACTTAGTAATATTCGTCACTATTCCAGGAACCGTCATTCCTTCGTGCAAATCTTCTATACTGGAAATTCCTTCGGCAAATCGAAATTCTTCAATAGGCGAACGAGGGTCTCTACCCGGTTTTTCCAATTCTTTGATAATGTCATTTAGTGTAAATATACCTACTGTTTCACTAACATATTCTTGGATTTTGATTTTTGAGCGGATTTCTGATTTACCAATCAAATCCTTAACTAAACAAGCTTTGTCTTTGGCCATTTTCTCTACAATATGGTAGCTTTCTGGATGTACGGCTGAATTATCCAACGGGTTTTCGGCATTAGGAATTCTCATAAATCCTGCGCTCTGCTCAAATGCTTTTGCACCTAATAATGGCACTTTTTTCAATTCTTGACGAGACTTAAAAGGTCCATAGCTCGTTCGATATTCGACAATATTTTTTGCCGTAGTACTCGATAAACCAGACACATAACTCAGTAAATGCTTACTTGCACTATTGACATCTACTCCTACGAAGTTGACACAACTCTCTACTACTGCATCGAGTGATGATTTTAGTTTTGGCTGATTGACATCATGCTGGTATTGCCCTACACCGATACTTTTTGCATCGATTTTTACCAACTCACTTAAGGGGTCTAGTAATCTTCTACCAATACTTATAGCTCCTCTTACGGTCACATCTTTGTCTGGAAATTCTTCTCTAGCTACATCACTTGCGGAATAAATAGATGCGCCACTTTCATTTACCATAAAAATGGAAATCGGTTTATCAAAATCAATGCTTCTTACTAGACTTTCTGTTTCTTTACTTGCTGTTCCGTTTCCATAACCTATTGCTTCAATTTGATATTTATCAACCAAGTGAGCTATCGTTTCTTTTGATTGTGACCATTGATTTTGGGGTGCGTGAGGAAAAATGGTCTCGTAATATAGAAAATTTCCATATTCATCTATACAAACCAATTTACATCCTGTTCGAAATCCTGGGTCAAGCGCAAGAACTCTTTTTTGTCCCAACGGCGACGCTAATAATAGTTGTCGAAGGTTTTCCGAGAACACACCTATCGCTTCTTCATCTGCTTTTTGTTTACTAGACAATCTAAATTCCGTTTCGATTTGTAGCTTCAATAATCTCGAATAGCCATCTTCTATACTTTCTATGATTTGCTTAGCCGCATCGGTATGATTTTTTATAAAAATGGACTTGAGACTTTCTTCGGCTAGTTCTTTAGAAATTGATATGTCCATAGAAAGTAGTCCTTCTTTCTCTCCTCTTCGAATAGCCAGCAGTCTATGCGATGGACATTTAACCAAAGGTTCTGTAAAATCAAAATAATCTCTGTACTTCTGTGCTTCTTCTGTTTCCTTTTTGGTAGAAAGCACTTTTGAATGAATAATGGCGCCTTCCGAAAACAAGTTTCGAATAACATTTCTTGCTCGTTCATCTTCTGTTATCCACTCTGCCATTATATCCCTTGCTCCTTGAAGAGCCTCTTCTATACTTGAAACTTGGTCGTTGATATATTTCTCTGCTTCAGCATAAATGTCAAATTGTTTTTGTTCAAAAATTAATTTTGCCAAAGGTTCAAGACCTTTTTCAATAGCCATTGTTGCTCTTGTTTTCCTTTTTGGTTTATAAGGTAGATATATATCTTCTAATTTAGTAGCTATCATACATTCCTCTATTCGCTTTTTGAGCTCAGGAGTTAATTTACCTTGTTCTTCTATGGATTTAAGTATGGCTATTTTTCTTTTTTCTAATTCATCAAAATAAGAAAGCTGCTCTACGACTCGTGCTATCTGCACTTCGTCTAAATTGCCTGTAGCTTCTTTTCGATAACGTGCAATAAATGGTATGGAGCATCCTTCTGCGACTAAATCTGCTACTTGCTGAATTTGTCTCTGAGAAATACTAATGAGCGAGGAAATGTGTAAAATATATTTCGTGTCCAATTTTTGAATTTGAAAGGTGGTGGGCGAAAATAAGAAATTTCTAGTTCAAATGTATCAAGGATTTTTATACCTTAGTTTATCAAAACTTAGCGTTCTTTGTGATTGAATCATGGTAAGTATCAATAAATATATAGGCTCTACAGGATATTGTTCTCGAAGAGAGGCGGATATCCTGATAGAAGACGGTAGAGTGGAAATTAATGGAAAAATTGCTTCAAAGTCAGACATAGTCAACGATGGAGATTTAGTGACAGTAGACGGAGTATTGGTAAAAGCAAAAAAGAGATTTACTTATATTGCATTTAATAAACCCACGGGTATTACTTGTACTACAGACCTAAAGGACAAATCAAATATTATCGATTTTATCAATCACTCTCAGCGTATTTTTCCAATCGGAAGATTAGACAAAGATAGTTCTGGGCTAATTCTTTTAACTGACGATGGCGATATTGTCAATCATATTCTGAGAAAGGAAAACAATCACGAAAAAGAATACATTGTTCGAGTCAGACAACCTATAGGTAAAGACTTCTCGAAACTAATGAGTTCAGGGATTTTGGTAATAGACAGAGAGAAGGTTAAGCCGTGTAGAGTCAAGGTTTTATCTAAACATAGTTTTAGTATTATATTAACTCAAGGACTCAACCGACAAATAAGAAAAATGTGTTTTAAGCTCGGATACCATGTCGATGAACTGATGCGCGTTCGCATTATGCACATACCTCTAGGAAATTTAAAGGTAGGAAAATGGCGAAATCTTAGCGAAGTTGAAATAGATGGGTTGAAGTAATATTAGAACTAGTTCTCCTTCCCAAACATCAGTTTTTCATGTAAAAAGTTAAATCCTTTTTGAACATATTCGCTGAGGGCGATATAAATAAAAAACATAGGAAGATAAGAGAATAAACCCCGCTTATATCCTGAATCTAACCATCCTCCATTTTCAAAAAACAGAAATCCATCCTTGTCATCTACTTGATAGAATACTAGCGTATATCCAATCAACGAAACAAATATAATTGTGAGTAAAAACCAATTATCACGCCGCTTATAGATAGCATATATGTGTATAAACAAGACAAATAAAAACATCTGTGTAGTAATTCCAAAAAGGCTTTTCGTTGTAATAATATTCCAACATCTCTCAATAACTTTACTTAACTTGTCAGAATCATAAAACAAATGATTGATAAATATGGAGTCCAAAGTTTTGGGCACATTGTATTTAGAGTAGAACATCCATGTAATAAAGGTCAATAGGCTTATTCCATAGATAATATTGGACTTGAAATTTTTGGATTTGAAATTGTAAACAAACAGAGCCGCTTGTATTCCTAAAAATATAAATATGGAATCATTTCTTGTCCAAAGCATAAATGCCGACAATACTGTGGCGAGATATAAATATGACATGATATTTTCTTTGTACCAAAGCATTATGCATAATACTGAAATGACCGCATAATAAGCTGTAGGCAAATTGGTCAATTCAAATGAACCATGCGCAAACATCTCTGGAATAATGATGGTCATAAAAGTAAAGAAGGCAGCACTTGTCACATTGGTCAATCTGCTCAACAATGTAAAAAATGCACCTGCCCAAGAAATATAAAAAAAGGTATTGATATATTTAGGGGCATCCATTCCCTGAATATAACATAGGGCATTTGAACATGCCAATAATGGTGGATAAAGCAATCTAGGTCCACACAACTCAACCATATTTTTATCCAGTAATATTGAATTTAATATTTTTCCTTCATGGGCTATAGCTTTAGCCAATAAATCATATCCTTGTATCGAATCTGTCGTAATCGGCGGATAATAAAGACATTTCAATGTAATGCCATAAACCAAATAGGCTGTCATAGAAATAAAAGCAATCGCCCAAAAATTCCATTGAGATATTCCCTTTTGAAGATTAAAATCTATCAAGTTTTTGTTTAAATCTTTTTTCCAAAAAAGTAATGCCAATAGAATAAAGATAAAAATTAAATTCATTATTATAATTGACTGCGAACTAAAAGCACCAACTATCACATTATATAAAAACATTAAAAGCGATGTGAATCCTAAGCCAATTGGCATACTGAGAAATATTCTTTCAAAGAATTTAGACTCTTTAGATATCAAATAAATTGATAAATAACCAACTAAAAAAATGAGTATAAATAAAATCATGGTTTTTTAACGTTTAAAATCATAAAGGGTTGAAGCGTTTGGGGAGGTTCTACATTTTTATCTACCCCCCATCCATTAAATGATACGATTTTTGTCACATCTTTAGGTACTGTACCTGAAGAATCTGCAATATACACTTTTCGGGGAAATAAAAAATATGAGGAGAATGGTCTAGCTCCCATTGTTTTAAATCCTGCGGAGGTTAATACATTTTGAGGCGGTATTAGAAGGATATCTTTTTCTGAAGTAGAGTCTTTAATTTTAAATAGATAACTTATTTCTCCTTCGCCCCATTTTGAAATATATTTCTCTCTAAAATTTAACTTAGGGTTCTCCTTGATAAAATCCATATTCGATTTTAACATTTGATTATAGAGCCAATCATACCCCATGTTAAAACTCTGATTGGGTTGATTTGATTCTGTGGACGTAGGCTTAAATATTGTCCGAATAAATAGCATGGCTACAAGTAGTGCAATGACATTGAAGACGATAGGATTCGAATAGGATTTTTTTTCTTCTCCTATTTTCTCCGATTTAGATAGCTTTTCTTTATTGTCAACCGGCGAGGGTTTTTTGAATTCTTTTTTAGATTTACTCATAAGAACATTTTTTATATAAACTCTTTATGGAAGAGTGTCAATCAATAAAATTATATTTAACCATGCAATAAAAAGCTCTGACGGCATCTCTCCATCCTATTTTTTTACCTTCTGCGTAAGTTCTACCATAATACGAAATTCCCACTTCATAGATTCTAATATTAGGGATTTTTGCTATTTTAGCGGTGACTTCTGGTTCGAATCCGAATCGCTCTTCTTTTAAGTTCAATCCTTTTACAATCTCTGAGCGAAACATTTTATAACAAGTCTCCATATCGGTAAGATTTAGATTGGTAAATGCATTGGAAATAAAAGTAAGAATCTTATTGCCTATCGAATGCCAAAAAAATAAAATTCGGTGAGGTTTGCCTCCAATAAATCTTGATCCATAAACTACATCTGCGAAATCTTCGATTATGGGTTTTATCAAAATATTATACTCCTTTGGATCATATTCTAAGTCCGCATCTTGAATGATTATAAAATCTCCTGTAGCTTCTTTAATCCCAGTATGCAGAGCCGCCCCTTTTCCTTTATTTATCTGATGAGAGAATAATTTAATTTCCATATCTGAATTGGAAGAAATATAGTTTTGTATTGCTTCATCGGTCTTATCTCTTGAACAGTCATCTACAATTATAATTTCTTTTTGTAGTCCAAAATCGAGATTAACCTCCTTGATTTTATTTAAAATTAAATGGATGGTCTTCTCCTCATTGTATGCTGGAATGACTATAGAAAGGGTCTTCACTCTTTTATTTATAAATTGATTAGAAGCAAATATATAATTTCTTCGGTGGTTTTATAAAAAATCTTGATTGGGGGGAAATTGATTAGAAATTAGTTTGTTTCACTATTTGTTCGATATCACAACTGTATTTAATTATAATTGTCTGTATTATAAATACTTATATATTATTCAGCCTTAAAATCTTCCGTATAAAGAATATTATTGTTTTTATCTTTATACACAATTATGTAATTCTTATAAGGTCTTAAATGAAGTTCTAATTCTTGTTTTGAATTCGTTTGAGTAATAATTTCTGCTGGTGTTGGGATATTTTCATTTATTCCTTTAAATTCATTTTTATAATAAATTTCTATTAAACAAGGTTTAAGTTTCTTTTCATATTTATAGAAATAAGTCTTTTTTATCCCATTTGATAAATACCATGATGGCTTTTGTAAATCAAGATTATAATTTGGATGAATAAAAAAATAATCAAATAAGGAAAATCCTTTCTGTTTTTTAATATTATCTGCCTTTATATATTGATTGAGGAAGTCTTTGTTTTTAAATTTTATATCCTCTTTATTCGTAGCTAAAAATCCTCTAGTTTGATCAATCGTTATTGGATCTAATTTATAAACTGATTTTAAAATCATACCCATTAGTTGTGGATACATTGGTAAATCATCACACCCGTGCGATTGACCAGCTATTACTATGGTTTTTGAATTTATATCTTTTGGTAATCGAGTAAATAAATTATAAGCTTGTAATGAATCTCTTTTAAATACATTATTACAAAATGTATCATAAGCTATAAACTTATAACCTAATTCTTTCGCTAATCGAAATATTTCGGTTTGAATAGGGTCTTGGAAATAATATCCAAGTTGAGAATTCGGAAAATCAAATTTATTATTACCATGGAATGCTTCCATAGCTAAATGGGTAAATCCTTTAGTTTTTAAATATTGAATAAACCACAAATTATAAGCTCTTGTCTCTTCTCTATTATGTTCTTCATTTATAATTAAAACATTAGAATAATTAACTTTATTTATAATTGAATCCAACTCTTCTATGTCTTCGCTATGAATTTCATATTGTTTAGAATTATCTGATTCTTTAGAAATATATGATTTTAATACTGTATTGTATTTTCCTATAATATTCAAATAATTTTTATCTAAATCATCAAATTCTTTTTTAGTTTTCTCAATAAAAATACTTTTTTTAAAAATATCAATATAATTTGTGCCATTAATGGTTTGGTTTGAATTGTTAATATCCAAAGAATCAAAATGGTCTTGAAAATAAATTATTTGAGCATTGATTAATCTACAAAATATTAAAAAAATGACAATAAAAACTGTTTTCATATAATTTTTTTATTTTTCATCTCCCTATATACACCATTAATATCGCTATATCGCTTGGATTGATTCCACTGATTCGCTTGGCAGCACCTATCGTTTTAGGACGAATTTTGGAGAGTTTTTGACGAGATTCGGTTGAGAGCGAATTTACTTTTTCATAATTAAAACTATCTGGAATAATGAGTCCTTCTAGGTTGAGAGATTTATTAGCCGTTTCTTTTTCCTTGGCAATATAGCCTTGATATTTATGTTCTATCTCTGCGGATTCGAGAGCAGAACTTGAAAAAGATTGAAAAGCATCTTTAACTTTATCAATTCTATTTAATATTTCTAGATTCAATTCTGGACGAGTCAAAATCATAGAAAGAGGCATTTGTTGTTTTAATTCGGAAGAATTTAACTCGTTAAGGATAGGTTTGATTTCGTCTGGTGTGATTTTTATTTCTTGAATTAAGTCCAAAATTTTATCAATCTCTAATTTTCTTAATTCGTAATTCTCAATTCGTAATTGACTCGCTAGTCCTATTTCTTTTCCTAGTGGAGTCAATCGCTGATCGGCATTATCACCACGCAATAATATCCGATATTCAGCTCGGCTGGTAAACATACGATAAGGCTCTTCTGTACCTTTATAAACCAAGTCGTCGATTAACACACCAATATAACTTTCTTCTCGCTTCAAAACAAGAGGCGCTTTATCATCTATCCATCGAGTAGCATTGATTCCTGCGATTAATCCTTGACCTCCTGCTTCTTCATATCCTGTTGTGCCATTGATTTGTCCAGCAAAATATAAGCCTTTAATTAATTTAGTCTGAAGTGAATTATCTAATTGGGTCGGTGGAAAATAATCGTATTCTATCGCATAACCTGGTCGATACATTTTTGCATTCTCAAATCCTGGTATTTTAGTCAAGGCTTTATACTGCACATCAAAAGGCAATGAGGTTGAAAAACCATTGACATAGATTTCATTCGTATGCCATCCTTCTGGTTCTACAAATATCTGATGTCTATCTTTATCCGCAAATCGATTAATTTTATCTTCTATACTAGGACAATATCGAGGACCTACACCTTCTATACTTCCGTTGAACATAGGACTTCTATCAAAACCTTCTTTGAGTGTATCGTGTACAGATTGGTTTGTATAAGTAATCCAACAACATCGCTGTTCTTTTGGTTTTTCTATATTCATAAAAGAAAAACCTTCCATGATTGGATCTCCATCTTGAACTTCCATTTTAGTATAATCCAAACTTCTTCCATCAATTCTAGGTGGTGTTCCTGTTTTCATTCTACCACTTTCAAATCCCAATGAAATCAATTGTTCTGTTATACCTGTAGCTTTACTTTCGGCAGCTCTTCCGCCACCAAACTGCTTTTCTCCAATATGAATTAAACCATTAAGAAATGTTCCATTGGTTAATACGACAGCTTTTGATAATATTTCTATTCCAAGCTGAGTTTTTACACCTATAATTTGGTCGCCTTTTATTAATAAACTAGAAACCATCTCTTGATAAATATCTAAATTAGAAACATTCTCTAGATTATATCTCCAAAGCGAAGCAAATAAATTTCTATCATTTTGTGTTCGAGGACTCCACATTGCCGGTCCTTTACTTCGATTGAGCATACGAAACTGAATCATAGACTTATCAGAAATAATTCCAGACATTCCACCAAGGGCATCTATTTCTTTTACTATTTGACCTTTAGCTACACCACCCATTGCAGGATTGCAAGACATTTGTCCTATTACCTGCATATTCATAGTAATTAAAAGAGTCTTCTTCCCTATTGTAGCGGATGCATAGGCAGCTTCACATCCAGCATGACCAGCACCAACTACAATAACATCGTATTGATTAAACATAAATAATAAATAGTGAATAATTAATAATTAATATTTTTTGCATTATTTATAGGATTAAATTATAAAGATTAGTATTATTTTGTTCCACGTGGAACGCCTCAATAATGATAAATATTAATGTTCCACGTGGAACTTGTTTTTTAAATAGTTTAAATATTTATTCTCTTGATTTCTCATTTGTTTTTTTTCACTTTTAAATTCATCATTAAATCCATATAAATGTAAAAAACCATGAATTATAACACGATTCAGTTCAAAATATAAATTAGTTTTAAATCTTTTTGTGTTTTTTTCTATTTGTTTTAAGGAGATATAAACATCGCCTGTTAATTCACAATGTGATTCACTTAAATTAAATGTTAATATATCAGTATTATAATTATGTTGTTTAAAGTCAATATTCATCTTTATTTGTTCTGATTTAGATATAAAATTATAATTCAAATAAATTTTATTTATCAACTCAATCTTATTCTTTTTACACAAATTGATTATATATTTTTTTAAAAATTTTTTATTCACATTATCTAATACAATGAATTTATATTTTGATTTAGAATAATTAAATACTATTTGACAATCCATCATTGAAATAAATATTTACCAGATATAGGATCTATAATTATTAAAGGTAAAATCTTCTTTTTTTCAAAATATTCAAAACCTTCTTTTAAATTATTCCAAAAATTAAGTATAGAAGTATTTCCATTAAAATAATCTTTCTTCAATTTATTCATATTATTTAAAGAAAGTTTTGTAGGAAATATATGAATTGGAATTAATTCTTGACCATTGGCTTTAGCATATAGATTAATTAAATAAATTTCTTGAATCAATGTATCTGTCATAGGAAGACAACCTATTGTTTCACATTTACCATGAACGTATATATCACCACCTAATTTACCCTTCACTCCAAGTAAACTATCACTAAGATTTGGATATGAAACTTTTAGTGATAAATGATATTTACTATTTGGATTAAAATTTTCTAAATAATAGAATCCTTCAGGAATTTGAAAATCACCTTCTTGACGTTTAGGACCTAAATCCCCTACTATTTCACAAATAGGAAATGATTTAACCAATACATAACATTGACTATCTGAATTAAATGCCCATAACTCTAGAGCTTTATTCCATTTAAAAGCTCGCCAAAAAATTTGAGAATTAGGAAAAGCCATATTTTTCTTATCAAAATAGGATTTAACCTTCGAATACTTTAATTGATTTGCCTCCTGAACTCTTGGAAAAGTCAATTGATAATTTAAAAAATCCTGGGAATTCATTGAGAATTCGATTAAAAAAAATAAACTTAAAAATAACTGCTTCATGGGAATGCAAAAGTAATTGACTTGATAATAATATAATATTTATTTTTAAATAAAAAAGAATTTATATTCTATTATTAGCTCTGTGAATTGGTGTAAAACTTCTATTTATCATTATTGACATTATGGATTTAAACATATATGAAATAGTTTTTCAACGGATAAATTTTATATAATGCTTTGATATTAAATTATAAAATTGGGTTTATTCACAATTGTTAAATACAGAGAAAATGATAAATATATTATTGTGAGTTGTGGATTGAATACATATAAAGTTAATAGTCGAGTGGGAAAATAATTATAAGTTTAGGTAAATTTTGAATCTAAGCTCAATAATGTTTATTACTCTGTTTTATTCACAAGAAATACTATTCAATTATCCAAAAATGTTCATTCCTGGAATATTAGGAATCATTGACTTTAACTCATTGACTATAAAAGCCTCTGACTGAGATAAAGCAATATTTATAGCTTCTTTAATAGCTTGTTCCTTTTCTAATTTAGAAAGTTGGTCAAATCCTTCTTGTAGTGAAATATCTTCTAAATCTTTTTTTCCATTGACTTTGACAAACACTAGATTTTTAGAATCTTGACCAGTGTATGACTGTGCAGCTATTTTTTCTTTCAATGTAGCTGCTTTTTCTTTGATTTCTCCGAGTTTAGATAAAATGTCGAACATAATTTTTGGGTTTATAATAGTTAATAAATGGTTTTAAGATATAGGAAATTTAATATTACCACAAATTGTATTTTCACTTGCGCCTGTGACGGAGGCTATTACATTGAATTTATTTTCAAGAAAACGAACACCAATTAAAGACATAATCAATGCTTCTTTATAATTTATCAAATCGTTAGAAGAAATCACTATATCTAAATTTTGTTTTTTCATTAATAATTCAATCAAAAATAGATTGTGACTACCACCACCAGTGCAGAGTAATTTACCTTCTATGGTACAAACTTTTTTGATTTGATAAGCAATGTGATGATAAAAAGTATGGAGTTTATCATTAATCGATATATCAAAACCCTCAATAATATGAATCAATTGAATAGAAAAACCATTATCTAAACTTTTTGGATATGGTCTTTGAAAATAATCTACTGAATTGAGTAGATTAAATAAATCGGAATTAAATTCTCCATTTCGACCCAATTCTCCATCTCTATCAAATTCAAAACCTAAAATTTGAGAATAATGATTAATAATTTGATTGCATACTCCTATATCGTAAGAAATAATGTTATTTTCTTTTTTCTCAGAAATATTCATAATACCGCCAAGATTGAGGCAATATTTGTACTGTGGAAAGAAAAGTAAATCACCAATAGGAACAATTGGAGCACCACTTCCACCCATATCAATATCTTTTTGTCTAAGTTGATAGATAGTTTTTACTTGACTTAGGTTAGCAATCGTCTGTCCATTACCAATCTGAAGAGTATATTTTTTTTCTGGAAAATGAAAAACCGTATGTCCATGCGAAGCTATAAAATCTAATTTATGAATTTTAAACTTGGAGATAAAATCAAGACAAGCATTTCCATAAAATTCACCTAAAGATAAATCCAATTCAGTTAGGCTAGTTTCTGACATTTCTCTACAGGTTTTTAACTGATTTAAAATATTCAAAGGATATTCTATGGTTTCGGCAGCAATTATTTTGTAATTATATATTTCATTTTCTTCATCGATTCTCGAATAGCAAATATCTAATCCATCCAAAGATGAACCTGACATTAAACCAAGAGAATAGAAGCTAGTCATCGTTTTTATTTATTTCTAAAACTCATAGCATAAGCCGAAACTTCCATAATTTCATCAGTACTAAGAATATTTTTAAAAGGTGCCATAGCACCTTTACCATTTGTCACTTGATGAATAATTTCTTCTTTTGTTTTAGTCGAAACAGTCAAATCTTTTGCTCCTCCAAATCCTAATTTGCCATTTGCTCCATGACAAGCAATACATCGCTCATTAAATATTTCCTTTCCTGATTTATTGGAAATTACTTCTGGCTGATGACCATCTTCCTTTTTCTCAATCGTACAGCTAATAAATAAAGTAAGAACCAAAGCAATTCTAAGACTATTCATAATTAAAAATATAAGTATTAAATTGTTTTTTATAAAGAAGATTGATATAAAATTCGTGAAATTTATCGTTGTAAAGCTCAACTTTGCTTGTGTTCATAGGAATTTTTCCCTCGTTTACAGCATAGATTTTAAGTATATTTTTTCCTTTATTAGGCTTTAATTTATAGAAAAAACCCTTTTCATTTAACTCAAGATTGTCAGAAATAATTTTTTCATTAAACACAATTTTTACTTTATCCCCATCCACTTTTAGCTGGTCATAAATTTTAAGATAAAACACATCTTCCTTAATATTAAGTTCTATTTTATCATCAGGTTTTACGGATATAAAATCTTTTTCAGAAACCATTTTTTGTTTAAGAAGGTTTTGCATAATGGCTAATTCTTCTTTTTCGTTGATAGGAAAAGGTTTCTGGACAGTATCTCTTAGGTTAAATTTAAAATTTTTGTTGATTACATTAATATGTCCTTTATCGCATCGCAAACTGTCCAAAGAATTGAAAACACCAGCGATGACATATATGTTTTCCATCAAATGATAAACCTTGGCTTGAATGAATATAGGACAATTAGATTTATTTGAAGCGTATTCACGTATATAAAATGAACGGTCTTCAGGATGAAATTGACCCGTGATATAATGAGACAACTTTCTACTTCGAAATAGTCGATGACAATATCCTGTAATCTGATAAAATGAATCTATTTTGATATCTAAATTGCACTCTAGATTTTTCTTATCTGGGTACATAATTGAACCTGAAAATAAATTTTCTTGGGAATGTAAACCATTTGAAACTAAAAAGTTCAAAGTAGTTAGAAAGGTAAAAAAAAACTTTTTATTCAAAAAGCGCATTATTCTAGCTCTTTATCAATAATCTCAGAATCGTTTAGTTTTACTTTTTTACCTGTTCCCTTTCGCATTTTCATATTTAGAAATTCTATAAACAAAGAAAACATAATGCCAAAGTATAAGTAGCCCTTGGAAATACTGTGAACTTCTACGGAATCAAGTAGTCTTAGTTTTGCCATATGAGCGCCTTCTGCCAATAACATGACACCAATAAGTATCAAGAATGATAAACCGAGAATTTGAATAGTAGGATTTGTGTTGACAAAATCGCTTACAGGACCTGCAAATTTCATCATAATGAGTATAGAAATAACGACGGATATAATCATAATTGCCATACCGACCTCGTTTCCAAATCCAGCAGGCGGATCGCTCAAATTTATTAATCCAATAGCGGTCAATATACTATCAAATGAAAAAACTAAATTGAGCAAAGCAATCTGTATAATAGCAGAGGAAATATTTTTAGAATTTGCATCTTTTTGCTCATATTCAGCTCCTTCCATTTTTTCATGTATTTCTGTGACAGATTTATATAAGAGAAATAAACCTCCAAAAAAAACAATTAAACTCTGACCAGAAACAGCAACATCTAAAAACTTAGAATTTATTGTAAAAAAAGGTTGATTTAATCTCAAAATCCAAGTAAGTCCAAAAAGCATTAAAATTCTGAAAACCAATGCAAGAGAAAGCCCTATATTTCTAGCCTTAGGTCTGTCGGATTTATCTAATTTACCAGTAACAATGGATATAAAAACAATATTATCTATACCCAAAATAATTTCAAGAAAAGTTAATGTAAGAATAGCCATCAAAGCATTAGGAGCTATTAGACCAGAAAGAAGTTCCATGGGGTTATCTATTTATTTTTGTACTTAAAATCCACAAAGATAATAAAAAAAACACCCTCCATTCACGAAAGTGAAAGAAGGGCTAATATTCAAAAATTAAGAAATAGATTAATGCAAATTATTGCTAATAAACTGCAGCTTTACTAGGCGAATATCATCTTCGGGTAAATCATCATCTATGAAATGATTATAACACTCTTTGATATCTCCTGTTTCATTCGTTTGGAAAAAATCCATCATCTCTTGAATTACTTCCTCGTCTAAAATTTCTTTTAGATAATATCCAATATTGAGACGAGTTCCGTTGAGTACGATACTTTCTAACTCATCGACCATTTCAGAAAACTTAATTCCTAGCTCTTTAGCTATTGTCTCTAGAGAGATTTTTTTATCAATAGCAGAGATAATTTTTATTTTATCATTACTTTTATTAACAACAGTTTTTACAGTAAAATCATCTGGACGGATAATGTCGTGTTCCTTAACATAGTCTGCGATTACAGGACAAAATTCATCGGCGTATTTCTCGGCCATAGAAGCCGTTATGCCCGTAATTTCTCCAAATTCTTTTTTATTAATAGGATATTTCAAACACATCTCCTCAATAGAAGGCGCTTGAATGATGATGTATGGAACTTTATTGACTTTTTTTCCAACTATTTTCCTCACATCGAGAAGAATGTTATACAATTCTCTATCTACCCCAGAGCTATTGTTTCCAGCAAGTACCACATCTCCCTCGCTTTCATAATCGTGATTAAGGGAAATAGAAATTGGATAGGAAGATTTGATATATTCTTTCCCCTTCTTAGTTAGCTTCAGCGTGCCATATTCTTCAATTTCTCTATAAATGAGTCCTTCAATAATTGTAGTACGAATAACGGAAGTCCAATACAATTCATTTTTATCACTTCCCTGACCAAAAAAAGGCATCTTGTCGTGCTTGTATGAAAGAACGCCATCGGATTTTATACCCATAGCAATATTGGCGATATGAGGAAGATAGTGCGCATCAATACAGGCATTCACTATATTTAGGATGAGTGAAATATCGCTAGTAACGTTGAGTTGCTCTTTAGGGTTTTTGCAATTGTCACACATTTTAAATTCTGAGCAATGTGGATCATTAAAGTCTTCACCAAAATAATTGAGCAAAAATTTTCTTCTACAGTTTCCAGATTCAATATAGGCGACAGTTTCATCAATCAGAAGCATACCTCGCTCACGCTCAGTGACGGTTTTGTCGCTAAGCATTTTCTCTACCTTATTGATATCTTTATAATTAAAGTAGGCTATACAATTTCCCTCAAGTCCATCTCTACCGGCTCTACCCGTTTCTTGATAGTAATTTTCAAGAGATTTGGCTATATTGTAGTGAATCACAAATCGAATATCAGGCTTATCTATTCCCATACCAAAGGCTACTGTAGCCACTATCACATGAATGTCTTCGTTAAGAAATTCATCTTGTGTGCGAGCTCTTAATTTTGCCTCCAATCCAGCGTGGTAAGGTGCCGCCTTAATACCATTGACACAGAGTGTTTCGGCTATTTTCTCCGCAGACTTTCGGTTCAAAACATAAATAATCCCCGTTTTTCCTTCTTGAGATTTTATGAATTGAATGATATTTTTAACCGCCCATTCATCATTGACCTTATGACGAATTTCATAATATAGATTAGGTCTATTAAATGAAGAAATAAACAAAGAGTGATTCTTAAGCCCTAAATTTTTGACGATATCGCCTTGAACTTTTGGAGTAGCAGTAGCTGTCAAAGCCATAATTGGCACAGAATATGGAATCTTCTTTATAGCCTCTTTTATTTTTCTGTACTCTGGTCTGAAATCATGCCCCCACTCTGAGATACAATGCGCTTCATCGATAGCTATAAAAGAGATTTTAAAGGTCTTTAAAAATTCGATATTATCAGGTTTGGCAAGGGTTTCCGGTGCTATATATAGAAGTTTGGTTTTTCCTTCTTGTACTTCTTGCTCTACGATGCGTTTTTGTCCTACGGTCAAGGTGCTATTATAGAAATGAGCAATATTCTCACTTTCATTGTAATTTCTAACCAAATCCACTTGATTTTTCATCAATGCGATGAGTGGAGACACAATGATAGCAGTACCTTCAGAGATAATTCCTGGAAGTTGGTAGCATAGAGACTTGCCACCACCAGTTGGCATCAATACAAATGTATCCTTGCCATCTAAGATAGATTGAATGATTTTTTCCTGTTCTCCTTTAAAAGAGTTAAATCCAAAATTCTTCTGGAGAAGCTCTGATAAATTCATTTGAGATGATTTAGTAGCACCCATAAGTAAAAATTTATTGCCCTATAAAAATAACTAATATTTAATAAATGCAAATTTTTTTTCAACCAAACAGAATAATAAAAGAAATTACCTTTGCAAATTTCTAAGCGAAAATTGATGTCAAACATATTAATTATAGATACTGCCAACGCCAAACTAAGCTTAGCGCTCCTAGCTAAGGAGAATATTGTGGGTCAATATCTAGACGCGTCAGATTATAGTCATGCGAGGAATATTACTTTGGAAATAGAAAAAATGCTTTCTTCAAATTCCATGAAAATATCTAATCTAGATGCTGTCGCAGTCAATGAAGGTCCTGGCTCTTTTACAGGGCTTCGTGTAGGCTCATCTATAGCTAAGGGAATTTGTTTTGGACTTGAAATACCATTGATAAAAATCAATGGATTGGAAGCCTATGCGAAATATTTTTATAAAGCATTAGAGGGTAAATACCAAGACATTTTTATTTTATTAGACGCTCGAAGAGACAATTATTTTTTTGCTCATTCGTCGATGGGAGAAATACAAACACAGACTACATTTTTACACATAGATGAGATAGAAAAAAAGATAAATGAATCACTATCTACTTGGGTTTATAATTCTAAAAATGAGGGTGAAGTAAAACTACAAGCTACTTTTTTAGCCGAAGAAGTATTAAACAAATGGAAAAATAAAGACTTTGAAGATATTTCTTCCTTTGAGCCACAGTATTTACTCAATAATTATCAAGCGAAGAAATGATATTCGACCCCAAAACGCTTCAGAAATACAGGTTTGCTTTTCTTAAATTAAGGGCGATTTCAGGTTCTAGCCGATATTTTATTCTGAATATAGTTCGCACAAACGAACCTATCAATGTAACAGGAATCGTCTCTATCTCTAAAATGGAGCAGCCTATCGTCAGTCAACTTTTATCCGTTTTAAAAAAGTCAGAATTCGTAGTCTCTACATCGCAGAAAAAAGAAAAAATATACTCTATAAATCATAAGGAAATAAAAAAAATCATAGCTTTCTGTGCGGAATTTTCTAATCAAAAAACAAAATCAAATGCAGAGCTGAGCGACAGTTATACTCAAATATTTCAGACATATAATGCGCTGAAATATTTATTGAATCCCGGAAGAATGATTCTCCTTGAGTTTCTGAACAAGAAAGGTGAAATGACTGTTGGGCAATTAACAGAGGAGACAAAACTATCACAATCTATAGTTTCGCAAAATCTATCCGTACTTAAAAACTTAAATGTAGTTTCAAATAAAATAGAAGGAAGAAAATCTATATTTTTTCTAAATCAAGATGTATTAAATCGATATAAAGTATTGATAGAACAGACGTTCTAAGACTTAATTTGTTCTCCAGTTTTTCCAAATCTTCTTTCTCTCGATTGAAAATCTTTGACACATTCCCAAAGATTTTCACGTTTGAATTCTGGCCAAAAAATGGGTAGAAAAAAGAATTCTGTATATGCCATTTGCCAAAGTAAGAAATTAGAAATTCGCATTTCATTAGACGTGCGTATCATAATTTCTGGGTCAGGGAAATTCGCTGTATCTAAATGATTTGAAACACATTCCTCGTTTAACTCTTCTATGGACAAATCACCAGAGACAACATTATTAACCATTTTTTTTATAGCGCCTAACATTTCTTTTTTACTCCCATAATTAAGTGCGAGTATCAATGTAAGTTCTGAACAATGACCGGTATCTTCTTTAGCTTTCTGAAGATGAGAAAAAGAGCGCTCTGGAAGTGCAGAAATGTCCCCTATAGTTTCTAATCGAATATTATTTTTTAATAATTCAGGGGTCTCACCCACGATAGCTTCTACGAGTAAATTCATTAAGAAATCGACCTCTTCTTTTGGACGATTCCAGTTTTCGGTAGAGAAAGCATAAAGTGTTAAATACTTTACACCTATTTCCATACAGCCCTTAATCGCCTCTCGGACAGACTCTACACCATTTTTGTGCCCAAAGGTTCTATCCTCTCCTTGACTTTGAGCCCACCGTCCATTGCCATCCATAATTATGGCTATATGATGAGGCACTTTATTTTTATCTATCTCTGTGGCTAGCATTGGTCTATACAATCTAAGGCAAAATTACTTTTTTTATATTTAAAAAGAATTAATTAATTCTAGCAACTATACAAAAAGTTTATTTTTGTAGTTACCTTAATTGTAAAGTAAATTAGAATATAATGAAGAAACTGAGATTGTGGTCTTTGGGAATGGTAGCAGTAATTATGTCATTTTTTGCTATTTCGGCAGGAGATATAGACTATTTCGAAATCACAAAAAACATTGACATATTTGTCTCTCTATTTAAAGAGTTGAATATTCACTATGTAGATAAGATAGACCCGAGCACTGTTATTAGAAAAGGAGTCGATGCGATGCTCAACGAATTAGACCCCTACACAGAGTTCTATTCTGAATCAGAGACCGAAAATTTCAGAATTCAAACTACTGGAAAATATGGAGGAATAGGAGCGCTAATCTCTCAAAGAGATGAATATGTGACAATAGATGATCCGTATGAGGGAATGCCGGCTCAAGAAGCAGGTTTAATCTCAGGAGACAAAATCTTAGAAATCGATGGAAAGCCTATGAAAGGCAAGAAATCAGACGATGTTAGCAAATTATTAAAAGGCGCTGCGGGCTCTAAGGTAAAAGTAAATATTGCTAGATTGCAAGCAGATGGCTCAGAAAAGAAAATGACTTTTGAAATTCAGAGAAGAGAAATCAAATTAAAAAATGTGCCATATTCAGGAATGGTTTCAAACGATGTTGGCTATATCAAATTGGAAAACTTCATGGAAAATGCCGGAGGAGATGTCAGAGATGCTTTCCGCAAACTAAAAGAATCCAATCAAAATATGAAAGGAATCATTTTGGACTTGAGAGGAAATCCTGGTGGATTGCTTCACGAGGCGGTTAACACAGCCAATGTATTTATAGACCAAAATAATGAAATCGTAAGTACCAAAGGCAAAATCGTAGAAATGCAATCAACGCATAGAACACAGAAAAGGGCAGAAGATGCCAATATTCCAGTAGTGATATTGACAAATGGAGGTTCGGCCTCAGCCTCAGAAATAGTAGCAGGTGCTATTCAAGATTTAGACAGAGGGGTTATTATCGGTGGAAAAACATTTGGAAAAGGATTGGTTCAAAATACGAGACCACTTCCATACAACACACAGTTAAAAGTGACGACAGCTAAATACTATATCCCTTCAGGTAGATGTATTCAAGCCATAAATTATGCTGAGAAAAATCCAGATGGTTCGGTTAAAAAAATACCAGACTCACTTAAAATGCCATTTAAAACTAAAAGCGGTAGAATTGTATATGATGGAGGAGGAATAGACCCAGATATTAAGACTAAAAAAGAATTTTTAGCGCCAATTGTTTATTATTTGATGCTCAAAGGAATCGTCTCGGATTTCGCCAATCAATATGTAGCTAAAAATCCAAAACCAAGTTCTGCACAGGACTTCAAGCTATCGGATGCGGAATATGATAAATTCGTTCAACACACAAAAGCTAAAAACTTTTCTTATGAATCAGAAGTAGATAAAGAGCTAAATGAACTTAAGAAAAAAGCAGATGATGAGAAGATGATGCCAAGTATTCAAAAGGCATTTGATGAATTGTCTGCTAAAGTGAAAGATGCTAAAAACAACGAATTTTATCAGAACAAAGAAGATATTTTCGAGTTTCTAGAATCAGAGATTGTCAGAAGATATTTTTATCGAAGAGGTGTGGTCGAGCACAGCTTCAAAAATGACGATGATATTAAAGAAGCATTAAAAGTATTTGCCAATCAGGCAGAATACAATAAAATTTTAAAGAAATAGAATTATGAATTTATATGGAATATTGCATTGTCTAGTTAGTTTGTTTTTTGCCATTACATTTATTCAATCAGGTATTGATAAGGTTCTAAACAAAGAAGGTAATTTGTCGTGGTTCAAAAGCCAATTCGAACCAACGATTATAAAACCAATAATTACACCCTTGTTTTGGTGGATTACCATTCAAGAACTTCTGCTTGGTCTATATATGTTAGCTATTTCTATTTATAGTTTTGCACAAGGACCTAATCAATATGAATCATATGGACTGTTATATTCCTTGTTTGTATTTATTCAATTATTTACAGGTCAGAGAATCGCCAAAGAATATGCTGGAGCATCGGGAATCATTCCCTATATTATATTTGCTTTACTAGCACTAATTATTACTCCTTTCTCCACCTCATCTTGCCATTAATATCGTGAAAAAACTTGTAGTTACACTTGCTGGAGACTCCGGCGATGGCGTTCAGCTTCTTGGAAATGCCTTTACAGACAATATCGCACTGAGCAATTATGACTTAAATACATTACCTGATTTTCCGGCAGAAATTCGAGCCCCCGCAGGCACGATTCATGGTGTGTCAGGATTCCAAATTCAGTATGGATATGAAGAAATACATACCGCAGGACAATATTCAGATGTATTAATCGCATTCAACGCGGCTGCATTGAAGAAGTATATCAAAATATTAAAGCCAACAGGAACGCTTATACTCGACCCTTCTGGATTCGATGCCAAAAACTGTAAATTGGCAAATTTTGATTTAAGTTCTTTGGAAGAAATTTCTCAAAGAAAGATAGAGATTGAGTTTTCTAAAATGACAATAGAATCTTTGCAAGGAGAAGCTATTCCTGAGAAAGAAAAAGATAAAAACAAAAATATTTTTGCATTAGGGTTAATGGCTTTTGCTATAGACTCAAGCATGGACAGAACACAAAAGCTGCTGTCTACTAAATTTAAAAACGAAAAATTATCCCAAATGCTAAAAGTATTAGCGCAGGGATATTATTATGCAGAGACGATAGAGTTTTCTATAGAAAAATTAGAAAGAGGAGACTTTGTGCACACGGGAATATTTAAAAATATAACTGGAAATAAAGCGATTGCCTTAGCCATAATATCTGCTCCAAAAGTATTTGGAAAAAATGTGTTTTTTGGAGGCTATCCAATAACACCAGCCTCGGATATTTTACACGAAATAGCTAGATATAAATTTAAAGAAATAATAGTAAGACAAGCAGAAGATGAAATTGCAGCAGCAGCGATGGCATTGGGTGCAGGTTTTGGAGGCAGTATTGCTATTACGGCTTCTTCAGGACCTGGAATAGACCTAAAACAAGAAGTCATAGGATTGGCTCATATGGCAGAAATACCCTTATTAGTTATTAATGTACAAAGAGCAGGACCCAGCACAGGTATGCCGACAAAAGTCGAGCAGTCAGATTTAAATCTGACCATCTACGGAAGGCATGGAGACTGTCCTGTGCCTGTTGTGGCGATAAAATCTCCTGCCTCAGCATATCAGACGACATTGAAAGCCATGGAAATTATGATAAAATATCAAACGCCAATATTTCTTCTTAGCGATGCCCAAATAGCGAATGGAAGTCAATTGTGGAAAGTTCCACAAGTAGCTCCTAACCAAGTGATAGAAAACAGCAATGCTGAACCATATGGTCGAAATGACAATTCTGTAAGACCTTGGACAACCTTGGGAGAAGAAGGAATCAACTATATCGCTGGAGGTTTGGAAAAAGATTATCAAACAGGTACAATTTCATACGATGGAGATAATCATGAGAAAATGACCAAAACAAGAGCACAAAAAATAGCAAATATTCAAAAAGATATAGATACCTGTGTTTTAGAGGAAAACAGCGCAGAAAATGGCTCAGTTGTTATTTCTTGGGGCTCAACCTATGGCTCGGTAAGAGATGCAATTCAATTACTAAATGCCGATGGTATCAAAATAGCTCATATTCATCTTGAGTGGCTGTTTCCATTCCCAAAAAACTTTTTAGAATTGATAAATTCTTATAAAAATGCTATCGTTGTAGAACTCAACAATGGACAATTGGCAAATCATTTGGCACATTATTATGATAAACCGATCCATTCTGTGAATAAAGTAAAAGGGCTTCCATTTTATGAAAACGAATTGAAGGATGAAATATTAAAATGGCTCAAAAGCTAAGCTATGAATAAAGGCTTCGTGCTATTAATCTTTCTATTTATTCATAAAATTAATTTTTCTCAAGACTTTACGCTCGAAGATGTAAAAGAGTATCAAAACATAGAATTTACTAGAAGCATTCTTAAGACGCTAACAAGTCCATATTTCGAAGGTAGAGACTGTAAAAGAAAAACGATTTATCGAACGCATTTTTATCTTGAGAGCATTCTCCGCACACATAATGTAAAGGCATATTTCGAAGAATATAAAAGCAAATACAATCTTCGAGATACCAACAAAGGATATAATCTAGTAGGTTTATATAGAGGAAATTATAGAAAAAAATCAGCCATTTTAATCATGGCAAATTATGACAATCTAGGTATAATTTATGAAAAAAACACCTATGACTCGTTGTACAATGGCGCAAATGACAATGCTACGGGCGTGGCGGCCTTGCTACAGTTGGCTATGTTTTTTAATCGAGTAAAGCCCAACGAAAATATAGTTTTTGCATTGACTTCAGGCAAACATCCAAGTATGCTTGGGGCAGGATTTTTAGCAGATGATATTCAAAAATATAATTTTTTAAAAATCAACTATGTTATCAACCTAGAAATGCTTGGGAGACCAATGACTAATTCAGATAATAATATTATTTCGATTCAAGACACCACTAATAGTCTGGTAGAACTTATGAATGAGTATGTCGGAGAAGATTTTGTAGCTAGAGATACGTCATCTGAAAACACCAATCGCTCTGAGCACACGCCTATGCATAATGTCCTGAAAGTACCTACGGCTACATTGACATCTTTTAATTTTACAAATGATGAAAACTATATGACGCCCTACGATGATATGAATAACATAGATATAGAGTATCTTCATAGAACAATAAATAGAATCACTTTTGCTATCTACAAAATCATAACAGACAACAGAAAAATAACTTATGATAGAATACCCAAACCTCTCCTAAAGCTATGGGAGAAGGAAATAAATTAAAAAAAGGGTTCTTATTTTGGTACAATTTTAAGTTTACTATATCGAAAAACTCTAGATTTTGAGATAGGTTCTTCACTTTCAACCAGCCAATTCGGATAATCTGGTCTAGTATAAAATTGACCAACTACTTGTATTTTATGTCGTGAAAGATCAAAGTTAGAAAGATCTTCTTCTTTATTTTTTGAAGATTCTAAAAAGAAACATGAGTCCACAAAACTAATTGTTGTATCCTCTCTATATTTAGACTCAATCCAAGGAGCGCAAGCACATCCCCACACAATATATTCTAACTCTAGACTCCGAGTTGTCCCAGACAAAACATTTGTAGTATCTGCAAGATGCCTAGAATATTTTATTTCAACTGGAATTGTTTTTCTTTCTTGTGGTTTACAAGAAAATAAAACAAATAGAATTAAAATGGAGATTTTCAAATATAAAAGAAAGTGGGCATTATAGGATTCGAACCTACGACCCCTACCTTGTCGAGGTAGTGCTCTAAACCAACTGAGCTAAATGCCCTTTTTTTGTAAGGACTGCAAAACTATAATATTTTTTTCAAAAACCCTCGTGAAGTTTTGGAAGGAGGTATCCAATTCCTGCCCCAACTATGTATCCAATGAAAATATCCGTAGGGAAATGCTTGCCAGCCTTCCATCTAAGATAGCCTTGAATGGCAGGAATAGCTGCGGCACTTGTCCAAATATAAGGGGAGATATTTTTATTTTCTCCATTAGCCGTTAAAAAAGAGGCGGCTAAAAAACTAGAAGTTGCGGTTGTGCTAGTGTGACCTGAAAAAAAAGACATTCTAGCGTCTGCCTTAATTTTTTCTGAAAAAGGAGCATTTTCGTTATATACAAAAGGTCTTGTTCTTTTTACAAGTGTTTTTACTAAAAAAGTGCTACCCACAGACATTAGATATGACTCTAAGGCTATGACCGCTTTTTCTCCATATTGATTGCGCTGATTTGGGTCTAGAAATATAGTCGCAGGTAAAATAAAAGAACTCAAGAGTAATTGGTCGCTAGTTTTTTTAGCTCTCAGAGAGAAATTATATGTGGCGGTTCTATCCAATACATCTAAGTCATTTCTATTCAATTGATGGATTTCTGCCAAGGTCAATACGGTCACTTTTTTACTTTGAAAAGCACCTAAAATATTAAAGCCAAGTCCTGTAGATAATAGACTAGCCTCTCTCGGAGCAGAAAGTGAATATACGGTGTTCTGAGCCATAAATTCACGAGCAATAAGAAGTAGAACAAAAACGAAATAGAGCTTTTTCATGTGTTTATTTTTTATAAGGTTATTAATGTCATGTGTATTTCAAATAAAAAAATTTCGCATTGAATATAAAAAGTGTCACAATTTTTATGTTTACTTCAGGGATAAATTATTCAAATTTTTAAATCAAACGACAGCAAAATATTAATTATTACAAAAATCTAAAAATCAATTTAATCCTAGCATTTCATTTCTATTACTTTTGCAAGCGAAGTTCACAGATATGCAATACTCCCCCAATGAAATAGACCAAATAGCCAAGAAAATTTGGACAGACAACGATGTATATAAAGTCGAAAATGACTTTACAAAACCCAAACACTATGTTTTGGAAATGTTTCCATATCCCAGTGGGGCGGGCTTACACGTAGGACATCCGCTCGGATATGTAGCGAGTGATATTTATGCTCGATTTAAGAGAATGAAAGGCTTCAACGTCCTTCATCCAATGGGTTTTGATAGTTTTGGGTTGCCTGCCGAGCAATATGCCATAGAGACAGGTAAAGACCCTCGAGATACCACTAAAGAAAATATAGCGACATATAAAAAACAGTTTGACAAAATAGGATTGAGTTTTGACTGGTCAAGAGAGGTTGTGACAAGTAGCCCAGAATATTATAAATGGACACAATGGCTTTTTATCGAAATGTTTAATTCGATTTATTGTTACAAAAATCAAAAGGCATATCCTGTAGATGTTTTGATAAAGCATTTTGAAGAAGAGGGAAATCACAACAATACTGCATTTACAAACAATGAAGTGCCAGCATTCTCTGCTACAGACTGGAAAAATTATACAGAAAAAGAAAAAAGCGATATTCTAATGAATTATCGACTTATTTATACAAGCAATGGCGAGGTTAATTGGTGTGAAGCACTTGGAACAGTTTTGGCAAACGATGAAGTTATAAATGGGAGAAGCGAACGAGGAAATCATCCAGTAGTAAAAAGAAAAATGCGTCAATGGTCACTTCGAATGACGGCCTATGCGGATAGATTATTGCAAGGTTTGGAAGAAGTTAGTTTTTCGAATTCTCTCAAAGACCAACAAAGAAATTGGATTGGAAAATCTACTGGAGCTACGGTTCAATTCAAAATCGAAGATTTTGAATTGAACTTGACGATTTACACCACTCGTCCTGACACCATATTTGGAGCAACGTTTATGGTTTTAGCGCCAGAACACAGCCTTGTTTCAGAGATTACAACCGATGAATATAAATCGAAAGTAGAAGAGTATATTGCTTATTGTAAATCTAAGAGTGATATAGATAGACAAGCAGAAAAAGAGGTAAGTGGACAATTTACGGGCTCATATGCTATTCATCCATTCACAGGCAAGCAATTGCCGATTTATATTGCTGAATATATCTTAATGGGCTATGGGACAGGTGCCATTATGGCTGTTCCGGCGGAAGATGGGCGAGATAGAAAATTTGCTGAAAAATTCGAATTGGAAATAATAGAAATTTTTGACAAAACAGGAATTGAAAACACAGAAATAGGAGACAAACAAGGCAAATTAATAAATTCTGATTTTATCAATGGGTTGACTTGGAAAGAAGGATTTGACAAGGTAATCGAGCGAATGGAATACGATGAAATTGGTCATCAAAAAACACAATTTAGACTTCGAGATGCGAATTTCAGTCGTCAACGATATTGGGGAGAGCCCATTCCTATTTTGTGGAAAAATGACATTCCATATCCTTTGGAAAAAGAAGAGTTGCCACTCCTTAATCCAGATGTAGATTCTTTTTTACCATCCAAAGAAGGTTTAGCACCCAATGCTCGTAATCAAAATTGGGTTAATGAAAAAGAAGGTTTTACAAGAGAAGTCGATACAATGCCTGCTTTCGCAGGAAGTTCTTGGTATTTCCTAAGATATATGGATTCTAAAAATGACCAATCATTTGTCAGTAAAGAATTGGCAGATTATTGGGGTCAAGTGGATTTGTATCAAGGAGGTTCAGAGCATGCGGTGGGTCATTTGCTCTATTCTCGATATTTCAATCATTTTTTATATGACAGAGGATATATCAATTTCAAAGAGCCATTTAAGCGATTGATTAACCAAGGGATGATTCAGGGTAGAACACAATTTGTTTATCGGTCAAACACCAATGAAAACCTATTCATTTCAAAAGGATTGATAAAAAATGAAGGAGAAGTCAGTCCTATTCGTGTGGATGTCAATATAGTAGAAAATGATATTTTAGATATAGAGGCATTTCGAAAATGGAGAAGCGAATATGCTAATGCCATCTTTGAAATGGAAGATAATAAATATGTCTGTGGATGGGAAATAGATAAAATGAGCAAACGATATTACAACGTAGTTAACCCGGACGATGTTATTGAGAAATATGGAGCGGATTGCTTCAGAATGTATGAAATGTTTCTAGGTCCTATTGAGCAGTCTAAGCCATGGAATACAACAGGAATCGAAGGTGTTTCTAAGTTTTTAAGAAGATTTTGGCATTTGTACTTTGACGAAAATGGAATATCTAAATTGATGGATGAAGAAGCAACTCCAGCAGAATTGAAAATTCTACATAAAACGATAGATAAAGTTAGTCGAGATTATGAAAATTTCTCATTCAATACTTGTGTGTCGAGTTTTATGATAGCACTCAATGAGCTATCTGCATTGAAATGTCAGAAAAAAAACATTTTACTCCCACTGTTAGAAACGATTTGTCCCATGGCGCCTCATACAGCCGAAGCCATTTGGCATCGATTGGGGAACAATACCTCGATAGTCAAAGAAAAATTTCCAGAAGTCGATGCACAATATCTCAAAGAAGACAGTATTGAATATCCTGTATCCATCAATGGCAAAATGAGAGTTAAAATTGAGTTTCCCGCCGAGTTTGAACAAAGGGATTTGGAAGAAACTGTCCTACAGAACGAAATAGTTCAAAAATGGATAGAAGGGAAGGCGATTAAAAAATTTATTTTTGTAAAATCAAGAATGATAAATATAGTTGTGTAATGAAACGATTTAATTTCAATCTAATTGGCGCATATTTGCTGCGTGGAACATTTATAATTGCACCTATTTTTTTTACTTTATTTGCCATTTTTAGCATACTAAGTAGAATTGACGCTCCAGTTCAATATATTTTTTATTCCATTTTTGGATTCCACATTTATGGTTTGGGGCTGATGACCATTTTGGTTTTATTGATATTTGTAGGATATTTGGGTACGACCATTTTAATGGATAGAGTTTTTAAAGGATTTGAGGGTTTAATTCTTAAAATACCTATTGTCAAAGAAATTTACAAGGCGATTCGAGATGTTATAGGAGCATTTGCTTCTGACAAGAAAAAATTTGAAAAACCAGTTTTGGTAGAAACGATGCCAGGTATATATAGAATAGGCTTTATTACCAACGAAGAGTTAGAAGATTTTGGGATAGACAAAGATATAATAGCCGTCTATTTTCCGCTCTCTTATGCGTTTACCGGAGAATTATTGATGGTAAAAAAAGATATGATAAAATCATTGAATCCTAAAGATGTTGGCGGATTGATGAAATTTGTTATCTCAGGGGGTATTGTAAATAAAGAAGCAACAAACTTGTAATTTTTCTAGGGAATTTGTGGTCTAAAGTCAAAAAAACAGGTTCATTTTTCAGACAATTAATAAAAATTACTCCCCTATTTCTTTGTTAGCAAAGCGATACTCTCAATATGAATCGTATGAGGAAACATATCTACAGGTTGAACTGATTCAATGTTATAATACATTGATAGCTCCTTGAGGTCATTTGCCATCGTCTGTGGATTGCAGCTGACATATATGATTTTCGGACATCCTGAATGGCACAATTCTTTCACGACATCGGGATGCATTCCTGCTCTTGGCGGGTCTGTAATAATAATGTCTGGTTTGCCTGCTTTGGCGATAAACTCTGGTTTAAAAATATCCTTGATATCAGCGGCATGGTATTCACAGTTTTCTAGACCATTAATTTTAGCATTCATTCTAGCGTCAACGATGGCCTCTTCTACCAATTCGATACCCACGATTTTCTCTGCTTTTTCTGCTAGATAAATACCAATACTACCCACCCCACAGTATAAATCATATACAATATCTCCCTCTTTGATTTGAGCGAGTTGACCTACTTGGTCATAAAGCGAAATACATTGTTCGGTATTTGTTTGGAAAAAAGATTTGGGCGTGATTTTAAATTTTTTCTCTCCGAGGTATTCATAGATAAAGTCTTGTCCATGAAAAACTTGAAAATCTAAATCATAGATTGTATTATTTGACTTTTTGTTAATGGTATATTGAAGTGAAATAATTTGAGGAAATTCTAATTTTATCGCTTCTAATAAAGATAAAAAAGGCTCTTCTATTTCACAAACTTGAATGCAAATCATCCATTCATTTTTGACATTATTTCGGACCAAAATATTTCTAAGACATCCAGTTTTTGCCATAATATCATAAAAGGAAATTTCTAATTCCAAAGCTTTGGCTCTAATGAAATTTCTAATCTCATTATTCAGATTGGGCATATGAAAACACTCGTGAATATCTAGCACTTTGTCAAACATACCGACAAGATGAAACCCAATGCCACTTCTGTTAAATGATTTTTCTGAATTTATCTCTTCTGCCGACAACCATCGCTTATTGCTTACACCATAGTCTAACTTGTTTCTATAATGTTCAGTTTGTTTACAAGGAATGATTGGAAGTACATTGAGATTTTCAAATCCCCCTATTCGTTGAAGAGCATTTTCTACAACAGACTGCTTCCATGTGAGCTGAGAGTTATATTTCAAATGTTGCATTTTACATCCGCCACAGTTATCATAGTGCTGACAATGAGGTGTTTTTCTGTTTTCAGATGCTTGGACGATTTGTTTAATTTTGGCAATTTCATAGCTTTTATTTGTTTTTTTGCTCTGAATATTTACGATATCCCCTGCGACAGCATTCTCTACAAAAATGACCTTTCCATCAATCTTGGCTATACCTTTTCCTTCAGAAGAAATATCAGAAATCTCTACATTTTCTAGATTGTAATATTTGATTTTTTTCGACACTATTTTGATTTAGACTGCAAATATGGGGTCTTTTTCAAATTCTTATCTGTCAAAGTTTTAAGAAATTGAATTATCTCCACTTTTTCAGTATTTGACAACGATGCTGGCACATAGTCATAAGTTATATGATTGGGGTCTAAATGAATATTGAGGGCCTCTTCAAGCGAGGCACATCTCCCATCGTGAAAATAAGGAAATGTAATTTCAATATTTCTCAACGTCGGCGTTTTGAATCGGCCTCTATCTAATGATTTATGTGTAGTTCTGAATTTTCCATACATTCCGGTGAGGCTATCTTCTAAGCCAATATTATAGTGCAAATGATTGGTAAATAATGGTGAAACATGGCATTGATTGCAATTTCCTTTTCCAAAAAACAACTGCTTTCCTTTTAGTTCTTTTTCTGTAAAAACAGAAGAATCATTCTTGCTCAAATAATCATCAAATCTGCTATTGGCGGAGATTAAGGATTTCATATATGCTGCTAAGGCTCGATTATATGCGTATATCGTCAAGGGCGTACCATAGCATTTCTTAGCCATAGCTTGATATGTAGCATCTTTGCTCAATTTTCTTTCAATATCAAAAATCGAGGATTGCATTTCATTCGAATCTTGGATGGGCAGCATTGGCTGTAGTTCTAGACTATGCGATCGCATATCAAACATAAAAGTTGGACTAAAACCCACATTCATCAAAGTAGAAGAGTTGTGAAGTGAAAATCTTCCTTCAAATCCTTTGCTTATTTTTTCGCCATCCGTAAAGGCCAATTCTGGCTTATGACACGTAGCGCACGAAACCTTATTATTTGAAGAAAGTCTTGTGTCAAAAAACAATTTTTCTCCCAATTCAATCGTTTCTCGTCTCACAGAATCTAAGTAAATCCGATTCGTCTGCGGAAAATAATCGGGAAAGACAATCGCTTGTTTTTTCTGACAGGAGAAAATTAAAACAAAAGCCAATAATGACCAATATTGACTCTTCATAAAAGAATTTCTATTCTACTGTAAAAGCTGCTGCAAAGTTTTTGGCGAACTTATCTGTTAACTCAATATCTGAAGGGTCAGCATGTGCTTGCGTTTCCCCTTGAGCATATTTTATTTCATTTGCTGCTATGCTTGGGAAAAATATTTTTTCTACATTCAAGACAGCATTGTATGTCTTTGGAGTATTTGGATTGACGACAATAGTTATAGGGTTTATAGAGAAATTTCTATATATTAGACCAGGATGGTATGACACAGGAATTTCGGTGCCATCTGCTTTTTTAATTTTAGCTTCAAATACAGCAAATCTGTAGCCACTCGACCATGTCCAATGCATATTTTTCCATGAACTCAAAGGATGTGACTGCTCAAATCTATTTGGGTCACCAGAATTAGTCATTTCGTCTAGTCCTAATAAAAACTTAACCGTATCAATATTTAATGGAATCGATGTGCTTTTTTTGTAAACAGTATTTTCAGTATTTGAAAATGAATATAGCATAACAGTATCCATATCAAAACTACTGCCAGATTTTGGCAACAATGTCGTATGCTGTACATAAAAATCTAATCGACTAAACAAAATCGAATCCGCTCCTTTGAGCAAATAATATTTTCCAAGACCAACAGGCTGTCCATTTGCTTTGACTTGAAACTTCAGCGCGAAGCTCTGTGTTTCTTGACTTGTATTGCCCGAATTAGAGTCTCCACAGCTGTATAAAAATAAGAAAAAAGATGCTACTATCAAATACCTAGCTAACATAATTGTGAATTTTAATACAAAGATAACAAAAATAAAACTAATTTTGTTTTAGATAAGACCAGAAAAAAATCCATGTTAATTGTAGATGACATTTTAGTTAGTGAAGAAATATTTAGCCAAGCCTTTATTTGTAATTTATCTAAATGCAAAGGTGCTTGCTGTGTGGCAGGAGATGCTGGAGCCCCATTAAAACCAAATGAAAAAGATATTCTCAAACAGGAATACAATAATTATAAATCTTATTTGACAGAAGATGGTATAAAAGCTATCGAAAAAAACGGATTTTCTAGCTATGACGAAGAAGATAAAGATGATAAAACGATGCTCATCGATGGTGGACCTTGTGCATATATCAATTATACAGAAGATGGGACAGCAATTTGTGGAATAGAAAAAGCATATTTTGATAAAAAAACGGATTTTCGAAAGCCCATTTCCTGTCATTTGTATCCTATTAGAGAGTCGGGTGTAGGTGAACTCATAGCAGTAAATTATGAAGAATGGGAGATTTGCGCCGATGCTTGTGCTTTAGGCAAAGAATTAAAAACGCCTGTCTATAGATTTCTAAAAGAGCCACTAACAAGAGCCTATGGAGAGGATTTCTATGAAGCCATAGATGGATATTACAAAGAAGAATTTAAATCATAAACATATGAAAGACATGCTGTTTTTTATCCTAATTTCATCCATAATTTTCAATAATAAATTGAATGCTCAAGACTCGATTAAATATCCTGTCTTTTTTGAGTATAATTCGAGTTTATTGGATACCCAAGAGCAGAAAACACTAAAATTGCTGTTGAACAATATGGCGCCTTATGAAATCACCTCCATATACATTCGAGCTTATTGTGATGACAGAGGAGGAAAAAAAATCAACGGGCCACTATCAAAAAACAGAGCGAACGCCATTCGAGAATTTATACAAGAGAAATATAAAGATTCTTCTCTAGAAATTATTGCTAGAGGTATGGGATTTATTCCACTAAACAATGAAGATGCCGTAGAAGTAGAACGGAAAAGAAACAGAAGAGGCGAAATTCTTATTCATTATTTAAGAAAAAAAGACACAACTCCTACAACTCCCACTAAAGGAAAACAAGCAGTAAAACCCAAGCCAAAAGAAATTTCAATTCAGAATTTTTTGACAAATGCCAAAGTGGGCGAAAAAATGGAAATCAAAATTTTCTTTGAAGGCGGCAGACACCATCTTTATGGAAATTCATTCGTATTGCTGGATTCACTTGCCTCAATGCTGGATAGTAATTCTCGGAAAATTAGGATTTTAGGACACATATATGCCAATGGATTTCCTCAAGAAATCGATGGATATGACGAAGACACTCGTCAAAACAATTTATCCGATGCAAGAGCCAAAGAAGTTTATAAATATTTGATAAACAAAGGAATAGACAAAAATCGTCTTGAATACAAAGGGCTAGGTGGTAGATTCCCACTTGGATTGAGTGCCAGCAGAGACCGCCGTGTCGAAATAGAAATTATAGAATAAGGGAATTTTTATCTGAGAAGCATAAAATTGCCTTCTCCAGACATGAATTCTCCTAGAATATAAGACTCAGCCATAAACGTGTAGTAATAGGTATCTGTATTTTGTAAAACACCTTTGTAGTATCCATCCCAACCAAGGTTTTCATCTGTTGTCAAGAAAATCAATTGCCCCAAGCGGTTAAATATCTTGAAATTAAGCAACTTTTTGACTCCAAATCCCCTTACATATAAAACATCATTAATGCCATCGCCATTTGGCGTAAACGCTCTAGGGACTCTTATGGAGCAGTCATTGCCTATTTTAAAACTATCTGTATAAACTAAACAAGGATAATTCACTTTGTATTTATAAATTCCAGGGAAATTAATATATCGAAGAGAGTCTTTAATTCCATCATTCCATAAATAGCCAATTGCCAAGGAGTCTTTAATATCAAAAAGCAAGGAATCATCACAATGAATAAAATATGAATCTTTAACTTTAAAAGGTGTTGGTATTGAATGCGTTTTAAGCAGATAAATACCAGAATCCACACAACCTTTATCTGATACTATTTTAAGTTTTAGTTGAACAGGTAGGACACTCTTGGATTTATATTCAAATGAACAAGTATTGTATGCAAAGACACCATTGGTATCCCATTGATATGAAACCATTTTATAAGGAGAATCTATGGTCGTTTTACAATTAATTATTGTTGGCACATTAATGCAAAGTTTTGGAATTTGTGGATTTAATTTCGGTTTTGGATAAATTGTTATTTTGTTTACAAAACTGTCGAAACAATTTAAGGTGTCCGAAATTCTTAATTTAACCATATATGTGCCCGCAGAGGCATACAAGTGCTGAGGGCTTTGAGAGGTATCATCATACCCATCTCCAAAATTCCATTTCCAGTGAGATGTGCTATATTGATTGATAGAATTATTCTCAAAAACAAATCCATTTCCTACACAGACATTTGTTCCAGAGAATTTAGCTTCCAATTTATTGTTAAATATCAAAAAAGTATCTTGAAATAAACTACAGGGGTAAGTTATTTTGAAGCTATGAAAACCCTTTTCAGATAAGGTACGGATAGAATCTGTCAAGCCATCGTTCCATCTGTAACTAATCGCAAGACTATCGGCAATAGAAACACGAATTGAATCTTTACATTTGAGAAGAAAAGAATCCAAAACTGGCGGTGTTGGAATAGGATAAGGTCTTATAACAAGAGCAGCAGAATCTTTGCATCCCTTATCTGACTTGGCATATAATTTTATAGGTACAGAATTTGTGTTCGTTGCGATATAATAGATTTTACATTTATTAGAATCCGCATTATTAATTGTCCAACGAATATCGGCTATACTATCAGGCGTAGGAATGGACACTTGACAATCCATTTCTGTACTAACACCAATGCACACTTTAGGAAAACTAGAAGGGAAATGAGGCTTATGATAAATCTGAAATGACTTAGCGGTGTCATCACGGCATAGTTTACTGTCGATGGAGTATAATTTCACTTTATACAAACCTCCTTGAGAAAAGCTATGAACAGGGTGTTGAGAGCTATCTTTGAATCCATCTCCAAAATCCCAATACCATTTCGTGGTAACACCGTACTGGCTTGTTGTAATATCATTAAAATGAATAGTATCTCCAGCACAGGTTGAATATCCTTTAAAATCAACCTTAAAATTTGGGAATACTCTTACCCATCGTTTTGTAGAATCTTTGCAGGTATCGCCTAGTGTTTTGACTTTATAGACATACAGTTTTACCAAGTATAACCCCGTATCTGAGTATGTATGCGTTGGCTCAAACAGTGTGGAAGTATTATTTGCTCCTGAAATCGTGTCTCCAAAATCCCATTTATACAACGATGCGTTGGTGCTTGTATTTTTAAAAGAAACAAAAAATGTATCACAAAAAGTATATAAATAATCGCCAACATTAGTATTAGGGTCAAGCGTACCATTCAAAAAAGGCATATCTGCTTTTGGTATATCACAGTCCACAACATTAAACTGAAAGTCCCTTACGACAGAATCGATAGTTATACCATTTCTAATTTCTTTAACTAAAACGGAAACAACAAATCGTCCATTCTTATTTGGCTTACAACTGAGAAATCCCGTCATAGAATCAATCGTCAAAGGAGAGTCTCCTCCTAGAATATTGGATAGGCTATATGGCGCTTGCCACTCAATCGGAATATTGTCACTCAGAGATTGATTAGCGCTAACAGGAAGATTGCCCGATAGCCCAGCAAGGGGATTTAACAAATAATATTTAAGGCTATCTCCATCCTTGTCTATAGCCGAATGGTCAAAATAAAACATCTGGTCTCTACAGATAAAAATGGGAGGAAATTTCTTGAATACAGCAGAATTATTGTGATATGTATTCGTAGGAGGAATAAAGCACCTCAGCGTGATTCCAGGCATATCAGATAACCCTCCACTAGGCAAAGGCACTATATTTAGAATAGCATCGTTTCTACAACATCTCTGATGTATAATCGTATATCCGACATCATTTCGAGGAAGGGTAATAATTTTCTCATAAATACCCTCTTCTACACAGCTGTTATTTTGACTCAAACAACTATTTGTAATTGTAGGGTTTATTTTAATTTTTGAAAGAATAGTTGTCGTTCTAGCCGTATCATCTAATTGTAGTACATCTACATAGCCCTCAAATACGCCAAAGAAAAAACCAGTATTGGAAAACGTATCTCCATCAAATTGGGTCTGAGCATTACAATCTCTGTATATTTTGAAAATCAATTTATATTGATTCCCACCCAAATACTCATAGTATATCACTCCACCTACGATATGAGTGGCATTTACATTTGATTGTATAAATATCAAAAATAAAATAGCTATAACTTTAGATATGATTTTCAAAAATTTAAGCTTTGTTTATCACAAAGATACAATAAAAATTTATGAAAAAAAACTAATACAAATCAATGGGTAAACACAAGGTTAATTTTCAGCCATGTTTTGGCTATATCGTTCTTCGATTTCGTCTAAAATATCCTGAATTTCATCATAATTCATCGTATTAACCAATCTGGTTCTGTATTCTTTTATGTCTCTCAGCGATTTGAAATAAGAAGCGTAATGCATTCTCGTTTCTAAAATTCCTAGATTATTTCCTTTCCATTCTATCGCTCGTTTCAAATGTTTTTTGACGGCATAAACTCTTTCATGTACATCTGGAGATGGGAGCATTTCACCTGTTTCAAAATAGTGTTTTATTTCTCTGAAAATCCAAGGATTTCCAATAGCTCCTCGACCTACCATGATACCATCTACATTATATTTGTCTTTATATTCTTTCGCTTTAATAGGAGAGTCAATATCGCCATTTCCAAATACGGGAATAGTTAAACGTGGATTCTCTTTCACTTTATTTATCCATTCCCAATTAGAGTGTCCCTTATACATCTGCACCCTTGTACGAGCGTGAATGGATAGCGCTTTGACGCCAATATCTTGCAATTGTTCTGCTACATCTACAATATTGATGCTATTATCATCCCAGCCAAGTCTCGTTTTGACTGTCACAGGGAGTTTCGTGTTATCTACTATCGCTTTGGTCAAAGCTATCATTTTAGGAATGTTTTTTAAGATACCGGCTCCGGCATCTTTGCTCACGACTTTTTTGACCGGACAGCCATAATTTATATCCAAAAGCGTTGGATTCGCTCTCTCTACAATTTCTACAGATGCAGCCATCGCACCAAAATCAGAACCAAATATTTGAATCCCAATCGGTCTTTCGTCGTCATAAATGTCGAGTTTTTTGATGCTTTTTTCGGCATTTCGTATAAGCCCATCCGTTGAGATAAACTCTGTGTACATCAAGTCTGCGCCATACTCCTTGCACAAAGCCCTAAAAGGTGGATCGCTCACATCTTCCATTGGGGCAAGCAGCAATGGAAATTCTCCAATCTCTACATTTCCTATTTTTACCATAGATTTGCAAAAATAATCATATTATTGACAAATGAACTTGTTGAATCAACCGAAAAACCCATATCTCTTATTTATTGGCACGGTAATGATGGGCGTATTTATCACTATCATTTGCTCTATGCTACTATTAATACCCTATTTGAGTGATATTGCAAATCATAGTCTAAATATGATGTTATTGCCAAGAGAGAAATTAATTTCTCTTCAAGTAGCAAATATGTTAGGGTTATTTATTTTTCCGCCGATTTTATATGCTTTATTTTCGAAAAATGAATTTCTTCACACATTCAATCTCGACAAGAAAATTGAGATTAAACATTGTCTGTATGCCTTCTTATTAGCCTTGGGGCTATTTCCTGTGCTTATCAATATTCAGTATATAATCACTCAGCTGCCTCTACCGGAAGCTATCAAACATAGTGCGGAAATTCAAAAATTAGCAAACGAGAAAATTCTCTCTCTTTTTCTTGATTTTCCAGGCATTCCGAACTTAGTATTAATGGTATTGATTATAGGTATAGGTGCTGGATTGACAGAAGAATTGTTTTTTAGAGGTTTGCTCATGCCGCTCATCGCTCGAATCACTAAATCACAATGGACTGGAATTGTTTTAAGTGGTGTCATTTTTAGTGCTTTTCATGCTAATTTGTATGATTTTATCCCAATTGTAATGGTCGGTATGCTTCTAGGCTATATATATACAGCGACAGGAGATTTAAAATTAAATATTTTTTTACATGCCACATATAATAGCTTTCAAGTGGTTCTCAATTATTTATTCAACAATAAAATGCTAAGTTTTGATATTGATAAATTAGAGTATGTGCCGATATATGTATTTGTCGTCTGTTTAGCCGTATGCGCTATTTTTGTGAAACTTATTACCAAAAAGAATGAACACATTTCTCACTAGGCTCACTACAGCAATTTTTTTCGCAGCGATTGTCATTGCAGGGCTTTTAATTAATCAATGGACATTTTTAGTGCTTATAATGATTATATTGGTGGGATCTATTTTAGAATTTTATAAAATTAGCGGTCCTATGTTCAAAAAAGACAAAGTAAAGCTAAATTTCTATCGAAATATGGTTTTAACCATGTCTATATACTCTGCATTGGCTTCGTTTTTCATTTCATTTAACCTTGTGCCAAAAAAGATAATTTTCTCAATTCCACTTTTATTTGCAGCTATTTTTTATACAGAATTAGTATTGAAATCAAAGAAGCCTTTTCGCAATATTGGTTTAAATTTATTAGCATTGTATTATATCACAATGCCTCTTTCTCTTACTTTTTTTATAGCGAATGATGAGGGGAAATTTGCAGGAGCGATTCTTCTTGGCGTATTATTTATCATCTGGGGAAATGATAGTGGGGCATATATTATTGGTTCGCTCATCGGCAAAAACAAATTGATTCCACACGTATCTCCCAATAAAACAATAGAAGGATTTCTCGGCGGTGGGTTATTTTGTGTAATTGTCGCATACTTGAATATTCATGTTTTCAGTAATATTTATGGATTTGAAGCGTTATCCATTTTGAAACCTTCTGTATGGTACTTAATCGCAGGAGTTGTATTCATATTTGCTACGATGGGAGACTTAGTTGAAAGTTTATTAAAAAGAAGTTTGGAAATCAAAGATTCAGGAAATATTCTTCCTGGACATGGAGGCTTTTTAGACCGATTTGATGCTTTTTTGTTCGTTTTACCTTTTGTGGTTGCAGTTGTCAAAATATTTAATTAGTTTTGTAAAAAATATTAACCCTTATGAGTGAATTTAATTATGAAGAAGAGCTTAGAAAAGTAGGTGTTCACAAAGTAATGACCCAAGATGTCATAGCGGCGAGTCCCAACAATAAATTTTCACAAGTATTTCAATTCTTTAGCGAGAGAAACATTAATCATATTCCTGTTTGTGAGAATGGGGCTTTATTGGGTATTATAAGCAATAAGGATATGATGCGAGAAGTTTACAAACATGTCGTAGTAGAAAAAAACACAGATATGAATCTACTAGATGAAAAGCTAAAACTGTCTGATATCATGAGCAAAAATCCAATATCAGTAGATGCAAATCAATCCTTATATGATGTAAGAGAAATGTTTTATAAAACGCCTTTTAACTGTCTTCCAGTGACATTTAATGGTAAAATTGTAGGCATTATCACGCCAAAAGATTTTGTAAAAATGCGCATCATCCATATTGATGGCTCTGATTATGGGGGATATTAATCCTTAATAAGAAGCAGACTTTTCCAGGGATAAATACTCATCAAACATTAATTGATGGGTTTCATTTTTCATTTTTGAAATATTTTCATCTGAATTTTCTAGCGGAAGAATAGTGGGTAAAAACTTGAGGTACATTTTCCCAGGTCTTATCAGCCATACATTTCTATGCCATAGTCTATCAGCGCCAAACATTACAAATGGCACAATAGGAATATGTGTCTCACAAGATGTGGCAAAAGCTCCATCTTTAAATGGAAGTAGTGGTTCATCTATATTATTCGTTCTACCTTCGGAAAATATGACCATAGAGTAACCCTCTTTCATTTTGATGTTTAGTTGGTCTTTTGACCATTTTCGAGACTCTTTATCTTCTCTTTTGACAGGGATATATAATTTTCTAAGAATAAAGCCTAGAAATGGCCATTTAAGGATTTCGGCTTTGCCTATAAATTTTTTGGGATTAAGGATAAATCCTCCGGAAACAATTGCATCCAGCATCGAACGATGATTTCCTACAAAAATATATTGCGTAGAAGCATCGAAATTTTCTCTACCAGAGACTTCGACCTGTATTCCCCAGAAAAAGGCGGAAAGTCGCCCTATAATTGTTGGGATATGGTGCGCCCAATGATATAATTTCTTGTTTCCTGAAACTAAAAAAATGTATAAAAAAACAAAACCAATGATATTGAAAAACAAGAAAATGACCGCACACCATAGCGTCCAAGGAAGTAAATAAATCTTTTTGATGTATGCCAAAATCATTTTTCTGTAAAAATACGCGCCTAGCCTTTTGACTCTCTAATTTTTTTTGGCAAAGAAAGATAAACTAGCTCATAAGAATGGTCTATCCATTCTTTGATAAGTTTCCACTCTACGGCTTGGCTTGTTAATTCTAAGGTATTCCAATGTTTTTTATTCATGTGATATCCCGGTTGAATAAAGTCATGCTCTGCTCGGAGTTCTTCTGCTTTCTCAGGGTCACATTTTAGATTGATGCGTACACCCTCATCTATTAAATCCATAAGCGCAAACATTTTGCCATGTACTTTTGCCACCCAAGTTCTCTGGTCAAAAGGAAAAGTCTCTTCAGTGTGAGAAAGAGAGAGACAATAGTCTAGGATTTTGAGTTTAAGAGGATGCATAGGGTTGATTTATAGCCACGAATTCACGAATATATTTAGCTAATATCTGAAATGCCATCTGCTATAGTTTCGATGGTTTTGCTTAATACTTCAACAATAATATTTCCAAAAAATTCACTTGAAATTAAAGAGATAAAGTTAGTATCATCTTGTTTAGACTCTCTTAACTTTTTGAATTGATTTTTTCTCCATAGTTTAAATTCAATTGATTCTAGCAAACTTGAATTATAAAACTTATCATAATTCTGTCGTCTAAAGTCGTCTTTCAATATATAATATGCTTCAAATATTTGTTGAAATTTAATCGTAGAAATCTTGCTCCCAGCAATTTCTGGCGTATAATTTTTAATGGCTAAATTATACGTTTTTGCAATTTTATCTGTTGCTACATCTGTCGGCAATCCTAGTATTTTATAGTAGTCCATATATTCGTGAATTCGTGGCGAAAACATCTTTAATCCAAATTCGGTCTCAAGAACTTTTTCACTTGCAATTCATCTAAGCCTTTTGCTTTGGCAATAGCTTGCACTTGATCTTCGCCGATTTTTCCAACTCCAAAGTATGATATTTCTGGATAGGCAAAATAATAGCCACAAACCGATGCTGTAGGATACATGGCATAGTTTTCTGTGATTTTGATTCCGACTTTATTTTCTATGTCTAAAATATTCCAAATCGTCGCTTTCTCGCTATGGTCTGGGCAGGCAGCATAACCCGGTGCAGGTCGAATACCCTTATATTTCTCTCGGATTAAATCTTCATTGCTTAAATTCTCATCTGCGGCATAGCCCCAAATGTTTTTTCGCACCTCTTCATGTAGCCATTCCGCAGTCGCTTCTGCCAGCCTATCAGCTACTGCTTTCAGAAGGATGTCTTTATAGTCATCGTTGTCTTTTTTGTATCGCTCGAGATAATCTTCGATATTGATGCCTGCTGTCACAGCAAATAATCCGATATAATCTCCTTTAGGAGAAATATAATCTGTCAAAGATTGGTTTCGTTGCCCTTCTTGTTTTTTGGCTTGTTGGCGGAGAAAATGGAGTTTTCCCAATTCGTTTTTTCTATCATCGGCAGTGAATAAGGTCAGACTTTCATTATTTTTATCACAAACAAATAAGCCAGTAATCGTATTGATAGATAGGATTCTATCTTTTTCCAATTCATCAAGAAGTGCATTTGCATCGTCAAATAATTTCTTCGCTTCATCGCCATATTTCTCATTTTCAAAAATTCGAGGGTAAGTGCCTTTGAGTTCCCAGCTATTGAAAAATGGCGACCAGTCTATGTATTTTCTTATTAGCGAAACAGGTAAATTTTCGTTGATATCGATGCCTAAATGATTCGGCTTCACGGGGGAGAAATGGTCCCAGTTGATTTCTGTGGCATTTTTACGAGCCTCTTCCAATGAAATTAACTCTACTTTTTGATTTTTCTTCTCGTATTCGGCTCTAATGTTTTGATAATAAGATTTCTTCTCCGAAATAAAACCATCTCTATCGGTACTCACAAGTTTAGTCGTAATCGGCACAGATTTCGAAGCATCCAATACGTGAATAATCGACCCAGAATAATGTGGTTCGACTTTAACTGCGGTGTGGATTTCACTCGTCGTGGCTCCACCAATCATAATTGGAATTTTCAAACCTTTTTTCTCAAAATCAATGGCTACATCGACCATTTCATCGAGAGAAGGTGTAATGAGTCCGCTGAGACCCACAACATCTACATTGTGTTTTATTGCTTCTTCGATTATTTGCTCTTTAGGCACCATTACGCCGAGGTCTATGACTTCGAAATTATTGCATTGAAGGACAATGCCTACTATATTTTTTCCGATATCATGTACATCGCCTTTGACGGTAGCCATAAGGATTTTTCCTGCACTAGAGGATTTTCCATCTGTTTTGAGTAGATAAGGTTCGAGTACCGCAACCGATTTTTTCATTACTCGCGCGGATTTCACGACTTGAGGTAGAAACATCTTACCACTACCGAATAAATCGCCCACGATGCCCATCGCATCCATCAGAGGGCCTTCGATAACTTTGAGCGGCTCTTTATATTTCTCCAAAGCCTCCATCGTGTCTTCATCTATAAATTCAACCACTCCTTTGACGATAGCGTGATTGATTCGCTCTTCGACACTTTTTGTTCGCCACTCTAGCACATTGGCTTGAACATCTTTTTTGGTGTTTTTAAGCGATTCGGCTTTGTCAAGAAGTCGCTCTGTAGCATCATCTCTACGATTGAGCAAGACATCTTCCACTAATTCCATCAAATCTTTTGATACTTCATCGTAAACTTCTAGCATCGTAGGGTTCACGATACCCATGTCCATTCCATTTTTGATAGCGTGATAGAGAAATGCAGAGTGCATCGCTTCTCGCACAATATCATTGCCTCTAAATGAAAAAGAAACATTGCTCACACCACCGCTGACTTTGACTCCTTTTAGATTTTCTTTGATCCATTTAGTCGCATTGAAGTAATCTACGGCATAGTTTCGATGTTCCTCGATACCTGTCGCTACAGGGAAAATATTTGGGTCAAAATAGATGTCTTCAGGGTTGAAATTCAATTTCTCCACCAACAAATCATAACTTCGCTTGCAGATTTCTATTCTTCTGTCATAAGTGTCTGCCTGCCCTTTTTCGTCAAAAGCCATCACGACCGTAGCCGCACCATACATTTTTACTTTTCTAGCTTGATAGAGAAATTCTTCTTCTCCATTTTTTAGAGAAATCGAATTGACGATTCCCTTGCCCTGAATGCACTTCAATCCCGCTTCAATAATTTCCCATTTAGAAGAATCTATCATAATTGGAATACGAGCAATGTCTGGTTCGGAAGCGATTAAATGAAGAAACTCGACCATTGCTTTTTTCCCATCTATCATTGCTTCGTCCATATTCACATCGAGGATTTGAGCACCGCCTTCGACTTGGTCTCTAGCAACGGAGAGGGCTTCGTCAAATTTTTCTTCTTTGATGAGTTTGAGAAACTTCTTCGAACCTGTTACATTGGTGCGTTCGCCAATATTGACAAAATTGGAACTAGGAGAAATAATAAGCGGCTCGAGACCAGAAAGTTGGGACATAAACTTCTAAAAATGTAAGCAAAGGTAAATAAATAGCTTCTAATTTATTGGAATATGATTATAATTGCGGAAAAACAAATTTAAATGAAAACTACAATTTCCATTATTACAATACTTTTCTTTACAATTAACTTATCAGCTCAATATAGCATAAATGGGTATAAGGAAATCAAAAGGGTGCTAGAAAAAAATGATACAATTCATGTTGTATTAACAGGGGATAGTAAATTGGATGATGCACTAATATACAGTATGAATAATTTTTGGCAAATAATTCCTTGGGATACTGTTACTATTAAAAGTAAAAAAGACATTATCAATAATAAATCGAACCAGTTGTTTTTAATGGTTAACTTCGAAAAAATAGATGAAAAAGAAACCGAAAACATGATAAACAACAAAAGACCATCAATGGGTAATTTTCAAATGGAATATGCCTTAGTTAAAAAGGAAAACATGAATAATTTTTTTAATCCGTATAATCACCCCATGGTATATGATGTTATAGATTTTCATGGATTTGAAAAGGAGTATAGAAATATATATTATCGCATGCCATTAATAGTTTATAATATTCAAAATGTAATAAAAATAGCTACGAATGAAGATTTAAAAATAAATTTTTTTGCTAAAGATTTAAATGAAAAGTTACGAGCGCTGTATAATGAAAATGCAGGAGTTTTAAAAGAAAAAACACTTTTAATCAATTCGGATGCAAAAACAGTAGACGAGGAAGACTTTAAAAAACAATATCCTTATAAAGTAGAATTTGCAACTACTCAAGAGATTGAAAGTTATATTAAAGAAAAGAAATCAAGTTATTGCTTTTTACACATGGCGACTCATGAGCATAAATATGTTACGATTTATGATTTGGAGACATATGTACCAGTTTATAGTGAAATTTATAAAATGATTATGACTGCAAATCTCAAGCCAAAACATATTAAAGATATAGTAGAGGCTATAGATAAATCAAATGCAACAGCGGTGAAATACAACTACATTGACAACAAAGGAGTGGCAGAAAAGTTAACTGAATAAAGCTATTAGTTTTTAATACTTAAATATTGTTTCTCCTCATTTTTTACCCCAGACGTTTAGTAGTTTTTTCTTCATTTCAAGCCCAATATTTTGAAATTGACTATATTTGTCAATAAATTAAAAATTCAAAATGAGAGCTATATTCGTTTTAATTGTAAGTTGTTTCTTATTGCCTTTGAACAGTCAAATAAAAGTAAAAAAAGTTGACAATTTAGCGGTAAAATGGACTCCAGAAATCGCAGAAAAGAGTACATATAATGATCAAACTGCTTCTGCATATAGTTTGGTGAATGGAGATATTATTACTGTACGAACAGACGATGATTTTAAGCACGCAGAAATCGCACGATTTGATTCAAATTTTAGACTTAAATGTACTGGTAGTGTCGAAAAAGAGTTCAAGGTCGAAAAAGGCAAATTTAACGTCCTAAGTTCTATGCTTGTGAATAACAAGCCTCATCTAATCGGTGTTTTTACAGATAAAGATGAAAAGGTAAGTGTAGGGGCTTTTGAAATAAAACAGAATTGCACTATTGATTCTAAGGGTATAATTTTAGAGCCTTTTGATGCGCATGATGAGAAAGTCAAAATGAAATTCGCGGCCTATGATGGAGCAACCTTTATGAACTCAAAAAAACCGAGTATTTATTTTGTAAGATCAAAGAATAATCAATTTGGATTAATAGCTTCTAGAGTAGGTAATATCACACAAGATAATCAAAAAGTAATTTTTGAGGTGGTCGATAAAAATTTTAAAGAGATATTTAAATCCGAGATTGTATTATCTATAAAATATATAGATTTCTCATTTGTTTCTCTAATAGTCTCTAACGATGGCACTCCTTTTGCACTAGTAAATAATTCAAAATCAGTTTCTAAGCTTGATATAAAAAGCTATTTACTTGTGGGTAGTAACGGCAAAATTGAGTCAAATGAAATCAATGTAGGCGAAGTCAATATAAGATGTACAAAGATGTTTAATGACCATGATGATAAAATAAAATTGATATCTACAGTCGTAAGAGATAAAAAATTGACAGCGCCATTTACTAAACTAATCATTTCTGATATAAATAGCCAAACAGGTGCTATTTCAAATAAGAGTACAATCGAAATTAACGATGATTTTATTAAAAAATATAACTTGAATCCAAAAGTAGATTTAGAAAATATAGTTATTAGAAATTTAGATCAGACATCAGATGGGGGTAGTTTCCTTACATTAGAACATTTTGAATCTGTAATGGAGAATTTTACCTATGGTAATATGTATAGTTTTAAACAAGGCAATATAACTACAACTTGGGATCAAACTTCAACTAAGGAATTAGAGAACAAGAGATATTTTAACGTTATAGTTCTTAGATTAAATGCACAAGACAATTTAATGTGGGCAAAGCTTGTGGAGAAGGAACAATTATTTGCCAGTAGTAGTATGGTAAATTATGGTGGATTTCAAACTATAGTTCATGACAATAATTCTCTTGGTTTGGTATTTAATGATCATATAAGTAATTATGAAAAAGATAATAAAAAAATCACTAGTGTTAATTCATTAGTAAATGCAGCACTTGTCTATCGTAAAGTTTCAGAAAACGAGATAGAAGGTCAAGTTTTGTTTGAAGGTAAAAAAGAGAAATGTAATATGAAACCAATGTCTTTTTCTAAATTAGACAATAAAATTCTAATGTGCGGTAATGCTATTGTAGCTCTAGGTAAAACTACAAAGACTTCAAAATATGGTTTACTGGAAATAAAAGGGGGTTTTTTAACAATGGATAAAAGCAACTCTATTTCTAGCCAAGTGGAAAAACCAAACAATCAAGCAAATAATATTACCAACAATACAACTTCATCCACCCCTTCCTCTCCCTCCATCTCTAACTCCTCTGCCATAGCGAATGGAGTTTCTTCTTCTAGTTCTGCTCCTGTAGCTAAAGTCCTAAAATATAAAGCAGACGAAAAACAAGTAGAGTATTACAAGGGTTTGAGAGAAAAATTTGCTGAAGAAGAAAAAATCAGATTAGAAAAAGAAGCAAAAGAAAATGCCGAGAAAGCTAAGAAAGAAGAAGATGCTAGACAGGCTAGGCATCTCAATCCTGAGCAAGCGCCTCAGTTTGACAAATATAGAAACGGTGCAAAAAACGAACCTGTAGTTAAAAAAACTCCTGAAGAGGAATATAATTCATTATTTAAATAAATCAGAGATTGGCTACGCTGAATCAATTATTAGAAAAAAAAATACTGATCATGGATGGTGCTATGGGTACCATGATTCAGCGATATACCTTGACCGAGGAAGATTTTAGAGGAACTCGATTTACCCAATCTGAAATTCCACTCAAAGGAAATAATGATTTACTCTCTATAACACGCCCTGATATTATTAAGGCTATCCATATGGAATATCTCAATGCAGGTGCAGATATCATAGAGACGAATACCTTTAGTGGTACGACTATTTCCCAAGCAGATTATAAACTTGAAGATGCCGTCTATGACATCAATTTTTATTCAGCCCAAATAGCGAAAGATGCTGCTAAAGAAATGAGCACATCCGAAAAACCAAGATTTGTAGCAGGAAGCGTTGGTCCTACGAATCGAACGTGTTCTATTTCACCCGATGTCAATCGACCCGGATTTCGAGCTGTTAGCTTTGATGATTTGGCGATAGCCTATAAGCAGCAAGTAGAAGCCTTAATGGATGGGGGCGTCGACATTTTATTGGTAGAAACAGTATTTGACACTTTAAATGCAAAAGCTTGCCTATATGCCATTCAAGAAGTATTTGAAGAGCGAAAGACAAAACTACCGACTATGGTTAGCGGTACGATTACCGATGCGAGTGGTAGAACCCTTAGCGGTCAAACGGCAGAAGCATTCTTAATTTCTTTATCTCATGTGGATTTAATGAGTATTGGCTTTAACTGTGCTTTGGGTGCGCAAATGATGAAGCAATATATTGAGGTATTGGCAAAAAAAGCGCCTTTCTATGTTAGTGCTTATCCTAATGCGGGTCTTCCCAACGAATTTGGACAATACGATGAGACGCCAGAATTTATGGGTAAGCAAGTAGAGCAATTTATGTCTGAAGGCTTGGTCAATATTGTAGGAGGCTGCTGTGGTACTACTCCTGCACATATTGCAGAGTTTTATCGAATTTCTCAGAAATATGAACCAAGAAAATTAAACATAAGTCAAGTTTAAAAAATTAAGATTATTTATAATGCCTGAAATTTGTAGATTTTACGGAATCATAATCAGAATGTATTTTGAAGATCACAATCCACCACATTTTCACGCAGAATATCAAGGATTCAAGGCAGAGTTTAAAATAGAAACATTAGAACTAATAGCTGGAACCCTTCCTTCAAGAGCTAGTTCTATGGTTTTAGAATGGGCTACAGTGCATAAAGAAGAACTTATGAAAAACTGGGAACTTTCGACTATTCCTGAGAGTTTAAATAAAATAGAACCATTAGATTAAACCATGGAACAAGTTGTTAAAATAAAAGTTTTAGAGAACTACAATATCTTAATCGCATTTAATGATGGAGTTGAAAAAGTTATTAATTTTAAGAAATATCTTGACAAGGGTTTTAAGAAAGACCTTTTGGACTATAGTGAATTTGAAAAAGTCTATATAGAAGATGGTGGTGGAATCGCTTGGGAAAATGGATATGATTTTTGCCCAAATTTATTGAAACAAATTTAAGCACAAAATGGCTGATACAAAAGAGCGAATAAAAAAACCCGATTGGCTCAAAATTAAACTTCCCACAGGAAATAATTTTAGTCAGCTAAACAAGAATATTTCTGAAAATAAACTGCACACAATCTGTGAGAGCGGAAGATGTCCTAATAAAGAAGAATGTTGGGGTTCGGGAACAGCTACGATAATGATTTTGGGAAATGTTTGTACTCGCTCTTGCCAGTTTTGTAATGTAGAAACTGGAAAACCAGAAAACGTAGATATTTTTGAGCCTGGAAGAGTGGCAAAATCTGTCAAATTGATGGGTGTAAAGCATATTGTCATTACTTCTGTAGATAGAGATGACTTGATAGATGGTGGCGTATCTATGTGGGTCGCTACGATTAAGGCGATACGACACCATGCGCCAGAAGTTACGATGGAGACGCTTATTCCTGATTTTCAAGGCAAAACGGACTTATTAGATAAACTAATCGAAGTATCGCCTGAAGTAGTTTCTCATAATATTGAAACCGTAGAAAGGTTGAGTCGCCAAGTAAGAATACAAGCACAGTACAGAAGAAGCATAGAAGTGCTCAAATACCTTAAAGAAAATGGAATTAGACGCACTAAATCTGGAATAATGCTCGGATTAGGCGAGTCAGATGAAGAGATTTTTGAAGCGATGGATGACTTGAGAAGTGTCAAAGTAGATATTATTACTTTAGGACAATACCTTCAACCAACTAGAAAACACCTCTCTGTTGAGCGCTATGTGACGCCCGAAGACTTTAAGCGATATGAATCTATAGCTAAGGATAAGGGCTTTATGTATGTAGAGTCTGGTCCTATGGTTCGAAGTAGCTATCATGCGGAGAAGCATATTGTATAGAGTATCTTCACCCTATATTTTTGTCAAGATAATTTTCATTTTTTTGTTTTATACAAAATAAATGTGCTGATAGGATTCTACTATTCTCTATCTGTTGGTAGATGAATCCGCAAATCTTTTTCTTACAATCTTTGTTAATTTATTAGAGGTTTTGTCAAAAATATTAACAAAGATGAAACTTGTGCTAAATTAAGTTTTTAAAAAACTACAGACCTTTGCAATAATAAAAAGGCGAAAAAATGAAATCAATTATTTTAGTATTAATAGTTTTTAAAGGATTTAACCTAATGGCTCAGTTGGATTCAATTTATCGGGTTTTGGACAGAGAGGCTAATTTTAACAAAGCTTATTTTGTCAACAACCAATTAAAAGTTATGGGCTTGAAAATGGAACTAAATGGAAAGAATACCCCATTTAGTAGTCAAATTAGCACAAATTTAAAGTCTAGCAATATATTAGAGCAGAAAATAGGGATTTCTTATAAAAACTACTGTTTTACCGAAAACTCAATAGATAACTCTTGCTTTATTTCCGCATATAACCCCAATGAAATTAATAGATACTTCTTTAAATTTGATAGTTTAGGCAATCTAATTTTTAAATTTAAAATCAGCTCAGATACCATTTTTTATATATCTAAAATAATTCAAACGAGTGACAAGGGCTATTTAATTACTGGTTATGGGGCCAACTCTACTCTTACGTATTTTACACCCTTAATAAAAATCAATTCAAAAGGAACTATAGATTGGGTAAAAACATATAGTTTACACCCTTATTATGATTTTCTAGGATATGGTTTGTGTGAAGCTAACAATAGTTATTATGTTCTATTTTCTAAAGAAAAAAGAGGACTTAGCGATCCAGCTATATATGATAATAATTATTCGGTTTTCAAAATTTCCACCAAAGGAGATTCTATAAAATCATGGATTGGGAACAAATCTGATATATCTCCAGGATATTCTGACATTTTAGTCGATATAGATGAAAATATAATTTTTTCTGGAAATAAAATAGACAGTATTGTACTTGATACCCCCAATAGACGAAGATATTTGTTAAACCGTAGTTATATGAATTTGATAGACAAGAACAATAAAATTGTTTGGGAAAAAATAACAGGGAAATCAAGCTCTATCTGGACATATTTAGCCAAAATAAAGCAACTCAAAGACGGAAATATACTGGCGGTAGGAATAAATTATGGAATCAATAAAGACGACTCTTTTACCTATGGGTATGCTGTAAAAATGACAAAACAGGGACAAGTTTTATGGGAAAAAAACTACAAATCCTCTTTTCCATCTGTAAAAAATCAAGATGAGTTTGATGATTTTGTAGAGTTAGAAGATGAAACTATAATCATTCTCGGAAATACTTATAGAGAAATATTAAAAGATACAATTATAAAACCTCAGTATAGTCGCAACTATGGTTGGGCGGTAAGATTAAATAAAAATGGAGAAATATTAAAAGATGCGAACTCAAACGTTGAATTTGTGGATTTTGAAGAGTTTGACATTTTTCCAAATCCAAGTTCAAATAGTATTCAGATTACCAAAAAGATTAATACTAACTCAAAATCTGTGGTAACCATATATTCTCTTGATGGTCGAATCCAAATGAGCAATTCGATAGAGTTAAATCATTCAACCATTGATATTCAAAAACTGCCAAAAGGAATCTATCAAGTGGAACTAATAAATGACAACAATTCTTTTTATAGAAAGTTAATAAAAGAATAAAAGTCCAAGTTTAATTTATACAAGATGTTTAATTACGTGCAATACTATTGTTTTAGATAAATAGAACTATTTAGCTTTGATACTCCATGTAAAATGAAAAGAGCAGATAGGCTCATTTTGTTCATTATATCCTATAGATTTTAGCACAAACTGTTGTGGCGACTTTTCCGCCAATGCTTTCTCAAAGGCATTCTGAGCAACAACAGTGTCTTCACAACGGAATACAATCGTGCCTAATCCTCTTTTTACAAAATCTCCCTCTACCTTTAGAACCAACATGGCAAAGGATTGAGGCAATGTATCAATAATACTCATAACGACAACTCCTGTGCTCAACTCTGCCGCCATAGTTAGGCAGGCGAAATACATAGATTTAAACGGATTTGTATTGAGCCATTTGAAAGGCAAACTGATTTCAACAACTTGGTTTGTGATAGACTTTAATCTTAATCCTACAATGAATGCCAAGGGAAGTTTTAACAATAAAAACAATCTAAACTTCCATTCTGTCGTCATATTCCGCTTGAAATCTCCTTTTTTAAACATAATGTAAATTATTCTTTTAACGTGAATTATGGATTAGATTTATATAACCCTAAGAAAATGAAATAGTTGAAACAATGTCAAATGTTAAATAATGTAATTTTGCAGTCTGAAATACAGGAAAAGACAGTCTGGACAAGCCATTCAATAAAAATGTTATTTTCTCTTTAGATATGTTAAATTTAAATTATAATATATTGGTTTACTATCATTTAAATTCTAAAATTAATCCATAATTCACGTTCTTTTATTTTAATATTGACTTTTTGGAAGCTTTAATATGCTTTTCATTTTCAGCAAATATAAAAAGACAAGTGCCATTTTTAATTTTGTTTATTATTTCCTTGTGTATATCCATAGGTACAGCAGGACATCCATAACTTCTACCTAATCTGCCATGAGTTTTGATAAATTCTTCGCTGACATAATCTGCACCATGCACCACAATAGCTCTCTGATCTGCCATGTCATTAATTCCCAACTCTAATCCTTTAAGTTTTAGAGAGTATCCATTTTTTCCAAAATAAGTAGTTCCGGTTTTATAAAATCCTAAGCTAGATTTAAGGGATTCCTTTTTATTGGAGAAATCAGTAGCATAGTCATCTCCTGAATTTTTTCCATGAGCTACATACGTGTTGAAAACAATTTTTTCACTCACTAAATCTAGCACAAGCATACGTTTTTCAGTAGAAGGTTTCGTAAAATCAACAATAGTTATGAGGCTAGAATATTTACAAAATTTTCGTTTTCCCTTTAACGCTAATTCAAAAATTGATTTATCTAAATGACCCTCTAGTCCGAGGTTTTTATATAAGCTATCTGTATTGGAAAATTCAAAATAATAAGATACTATAGAAAAAATTCCGACAAATAATAAAAAGAAAAGAAACAAATATTTAATCTTCATATTAAAAATAATTCAGACTTCCCGAAAGTTTAATCGACTCTACCCCAAACTCTGCAAATCCACCATTTTTCGATACAAATCATCGGTGGCATAGAGATGGTCATGTGTGCCATAATTTTTAATTTCGCCTTTGTCCATGAGGATGATACAATCCAAATTTTTAACTGTACTGAGACGATGTGCGATGATAATGCTCGTTTTGTCTTGTAACAATTCATCAAGGGCTCTCTGGACTTCACTTTCATTCTGGCTATCAAGAGCCGATGTAGCTTCGTCCATGAGTACGATTTCAGGATTTCGATACGCCACTCTCGAGATAGTCAATCGCTGTTTTTCGCCACCACTCAGCTTACTTCCTCGCTCACCGATAGTTTGATTTGAAATTTTTTGTGCAAATTCATACGCATTGCCGATGCTGAGGGCTTTGTCGGCTTTTAGTCGGTCGAAATGATGGAAAGAGAGATTATTTTCTATCGTATCATTAAATAAAATAGGCTCTTGGGTCACGAGTCCAAACAAAGCTCTGTATGATTCGAGCGATAGGCTGTCAATTGATTTGTTATCCATTTCGATAGAACCTTGTTGAGGTGCATAAAAGCCTAGTATCAAATCCATCAAGGTACTTTTTCCCGCGCCACTCTGACCTACTAAGGCATATTTCTTTCCTTTTTCAAATCTGAAATTCAAATTTTTCAAAGTTGGATTTTCGGCAGATTCGTATTGAAAAGATAGATTTTTGAGATCTAAATATTCTGAAAACAGCTTGATTTCGCTACTATTTTTTCGTAAATCAATCTTCGGAGCATTCAGAATGGTTTGGATTCGCTCATAAGACGCCATCCCTTTTTTGATTTCATAGAAGGCAGAAGAAAAGCTCTTCGCCGGTGGAATTAATTGAGAGAAAACCACCATAAACGCGATAAACTGAGGGGCAGATAATCCTTCGTTGTTTAATACGAGTTGCCCTCCGAACCATAGAACAAGACATACAACGCCTATCGCCAAAAACTCCGTCAAAGGAGAGGACAAATCTCGTTTTCGATACATCCGATTGTAAGTATCAAAATAGCTTTTATTTTCCTTTTTAAATTTATCATACATCCAGTTCTGAACAAAAAACGCTTGAATAACTTTGATGCCGTAAATAGATTCATCTAGAATAGAAGTCAAACGCCCTGTTACTTCTTTTCCCTCAGCACTTTCTTTTTTGAGGCTTTTGCCGATGCTGCCTATGACTAGTGCCATCAGCAGTATCATCCCAAAGACAAATAAGGTCAATTTCACACTCATCGTCAGCATCGCAGCGAGGAATAAAATGATATTGAGCGGAGACTGGATGGAGGTTTCAAGTGTGTTGATAATACTGTATTCTATTTCGGATAAGTCGGATGTGAATTTAGTCAAAATATCGCCTTTGTTGTTTCGTTGAAAAAATGAAATGGGTAGCTGAATCAATCGCTGATACATGGAGTCCCGCAAATCATAAATCATGTGATTTCTTAACGGCGCTAAAACATATAAAGCTAAGTAGCGAAAGAGATTTTTCAATAAAAATACGGTCGTCACCACCACACAGAAAAATGCTAAAGCGGTCGTCTTGCCATTCTGCTGAATCTGTGTCGATAGAAAATAATAAAATGAATCGATGAAATATTTATTGGAAAGGCTAAAAGTGGGCTTCGTCAGCACCAAGGGCGTCTTATCAAACAACAATTCCAAAAAGGGCACCAACATCACCAAACTTACCAATGAAAAAACAACGGTTAGTACACTAAATATCGCAAACAACAATACTAGTTTCTTGTGAGGGACAATGTGACGAAGAAGGGTTAGATAGGATTTCAAAAGTGGATGTGATTTAGTTTATTCAGATGCGATTTCATATACTCTAACATTATTATCATCATCTATGGAAATATCTATCGAAGTAGTAAACCCATTTTCTATACTCTCAAAGAAAATTTCTTTTTCTTTGTCGTGTAAATTTTCTAATATTTTGATAAATTCTTTGATTTTCATGGTTATAAATACTTTTTTAAAACGGCTTCTTTTTGTTTTGGCATTTCTATAATATCCTTCTCTAAACTAATTATCTTCGCTTCTATTTTTTCTATTTCTGAAACGATTTTTTGTTGTTCGGAAAGGGGTGGAACTGCTATTTCTATTGCTTTTAAATTCATAACAGATAGACCAGGCTGAGCAGTACCAGTTGCATATTGATTTAGATTCATTGCAACTAATTTATGGTGTAGCCAAAGTGTATCAATATCATTTAATGGTTTAGCAACCAATGCGTGTTCTGTAGCATGAAATTTATCATCAACTAAATGAACATTACCACATAATGCACCTTGTCTTCCAACTAATGAGAATTTACCATCGTGAGTAAAAGTTTTTACATAACCTCTTAAGCCATTTCCTCCATAACAAGGAAACAAATCTTCTTGTTTTTCTTTACTAATATCTCCAACTTTTACAAACTCACCAGCTTTTAATTCACAAACTTCATCAAATCTTTTTAGAACAGTTTTAGTTTTAGAATTGAAAATTTCATTTACCCCAATTTTCAACTTCTCAACTTCTTCTTTTGCTTTCTTTTCTTTTGCTTCTAAAACTTCAATTTCTGAAACAATTTTTTGTTGAATGTCTAGTGGTGGTAGTGGGATTTTTAAAGCTTTTAAATTAGCAGAATTTAAGCTTGCTTGATTTGCGGCTTTTATTGCATACTTCTGCATTTCAAAAATAAATTCTTTTACTTTAAATATTTCTGAAACATACTTAGGCAAAACTTTTGATTTGTCGGGTCTAAATCTTAATAAATTTACACCGTGAACAATTTTTTCATCTAAATTAAAATATGCTGTTTTTCCTAAATGTTCGACACTGTTAATATGACTTAGAAGAATATCTCCTTTTTGTAAGAAATCGTTTTCTGTAACTTTATCTGTTGTCCACTTTGTTGCGTTAATGTTGAATGTAGCATCTGCAATTGACTCAATTCTTGAAACTCTATAACTTCCTATTTCATCACTTTGGTTAACATTCTTACCATTTTTTATTTCAATAAAAACATTCTCAACTTTATCTTGTTGATATTTGGAATCAATAACTACTTTTTTTTTAACTGAAAGCGAGATGTTTTTTTCAAATTCTACTCGGTCAAAGGTTAGCATATCTACCAAATAGTGGCGAGAAACATTGTTTTGCATGGCTTCATCTATCGGAAAATCATAATCGCCCGCAAATGCTTTGTAAATATAAGTGCTTGCTTTGGTTGGGTTATCAAAAACATCGGCATCAAACATTTGGGTGCATTCTTCAATATTTTTGCCTCTTTGTATAGGGTGTATGCCTTCGCTACCTCTACGGTTACTAAACTCATAACCCAAAAAGCGTTTTTCGGCATCTTTTTCGCCACTTTTTACCAATACCACTTTTTGAGGGTAAGCCAGTATAAAATAATACAGTTTTTCGATTTCTTTTTCTAACAATAAATTCCAAAATTCTTTGTCGTTTTTGGCTTTGATTTTCTTTTGGTATTCTTTGTAAATTTCATGTTCAGTAACTGCCTTGTTTGGTTCTTTTTTTAATAAAGAAATATAATCTTCAAATGAAATATTTTCCCAAACATGGTTTACATATTTGTTTACAGGTTTTTCAACACCATTTAGCGTAACATCTTGAAAATCGGTAAAAAATTTCTCAACTGCTATTTTTAAATTTCTGCTTTCGTAGTTATTTCTTCTTCTCAAAAACAAAGTAACCGTATTTGTTCCGGTTGCCATAAAGGTATTAGAACCCAACTCTGTAATTCCTATAATATCAAAATATTGTAAAATAATTTCACGAGATTTGGAGTAAATGCCCGTATTGCTGAGTATAGAACTTGGCAAAATTATTCCAGCCACACCGCCATCTTTTAAGAGTTGTTTGGTGCGTTCTATAAATAAACATTCTATTTCGGAACTGTTATCGGTTAGTTTGTCGTATAGTTCAAAATCTTCTTTGTTGTAATAATCTGTTGTTGTTCTTTTAAATGAAGAAACGGAATATGGTGGATTTGAAATTAAAATATCAAATTGTCCATTATCTTGTGGAAAATCGTCTTTTGTTTCTTTTAATAGTCCTTTATACTCTTTTGTGGTTTTGAAACTTCCTAATCCATCACTTAATAAAACATTTGCTAAACCATCTCCATGCAAATAACAACCAACTTTACCTACTTTTACTAATCTATAATCTTTTTCAATACCATAAACAAATTGTGTTGCCCAATTAAAATGGCTACTTTGCCAATTAATAATTTTTTCTTGAGCAATTGGAGTAAACTCTTCATTTATTTTTTCATTGATTATTTTTTGGATTTCGTGCATACTTTCTGTTAAGAAATGTCCGCTTCCAGCTGCATAATCAATAAGATATGGCAATGTGCCTTTTTGTAATTTCTCGTTTACAATGGTGTCAATTGGTAAACTTTTAATCACAAATTGAGCTATGGGAACAGGAGTAAAAAACTGTCCTGATTCTTGTTTTAAACCAGTAGTTAAAAGTAATTCAAAAAAGTTAGATAAGTATTGTTGTCTTTTGTTATATCTAATTCTAAATCCTTGTAAAAGTTCAACAACTTCTTTAACAATTTTTCCATTTTCCAGAAAAGATTGTTTGTCAAAAACTTCTTTTATCGCAAATTCATTGTTTTTTTCAAGACGGATTTTATTAAATTCTCTTAATAAATCTTTCTTTACCGTATCATCTAAGTGTTTATACTTTCTTTCAAAATCAACCTCTGAAAAATCGGTAATTTCTTTTTCGAGAAATTCAAGCATTCCGTTTTTATACAAATCAGAAAGGCGAATTAGAAAATCTACATACGCATTTTCACCTTTTGAAGTATCTTTTCCTTCAATCCATTGAAATTTTAATTCTTCATTTGGCTTAGTTGTTTTTTCATCATAAACTTTGCAAAGAAAAAGCGTAAAAATTTTATTAAAAGCATTTGGTTTGTCGGAAACGACATTATGACGAAGAATTTCTAGGAATTGATTAAAGATTAAACTACTATCTTCTTCCTGAATAGGTTTTAATGCTTTAGCTGTTAATGCTTTACTTTCAAAGTTGTACACATCTACCCAACTTTCAAAAACCCCATTGTCTTTTGTAAGTTTATTCCATTTTTGGTAAAAATCTTTTACATCACCACTTCTGTAATCGTCTTCAATTTTTACAATTTCATTACGGTAAACAATTTCTTTCCCTTTTAAATCAGATGAATAAAGCATGATAACATCTGCTTTGTTACTAAATTTGAAATAGGTAAATAGTTGTCCACCATCTTTTTTCATTCGAGTAAATTCTTTCTCGAACTCTTTTCCGTGCGTTTTACATTCAATCAATAAATATTCTGAACCATCTTCACGAGTTAGACAAATATCTAACCTGCCACTAGTCCCATGACCAGAAGCCCACGTTTTTTCTAAAATAATATTCTCAGGATTATAACCTTTTTCAAGAAGTCTATTTACACACTCAAGAACTACAAAATTTTCAGGTTGAGAAAAATTAGAAGTGGTTTTGCTTTCGCAAATAATTTTATCTCCGTAGTTAATAATTTCTTTATTGAAATCAATTTCTATAATGTATCCATCAGGATATTTTTTGACAAAAATATCCTTAGCGTTTTCTTTTGGTTGAAAACCTATTTTTTTCACTAAATTTTTATATTCCATTCAATAAAATTATACAGATTTTCTGTCAAAAAATGTCGTTTTAAATCTTATATTTCCCTATTCACATCAAATCCCTCCAAAATCTCAGCTACTCGCTTGACGAAAGTTCCGCCGAGCATGCCATCGACTACACGGTGGTCATAGCTGTGGGATAAATACATCATAGAGCGGATCCCTATGGTGTCGCCTTCTGAAGATTCTACCACAACAGGTTTCTTGACGATAGCACCCACACCGAGAATAGCTACTTGAGGTTGATTAATGATAGGCGTGCCGAATAGATTGCCAAAAGAACCTAAATTCGTCATTGTATAAGTGCCGCCTTGAATTTCATCGGGCTTCAATTGATTTTTTTTCGCACGCTGGCCAAGGTCATTTACTTTCTTTGCTAATCCGAGTAGGTTGAGCATATCGGCGTTTTTGATAACCGGTACGATGAGATTGCCATCAGGAAGTGCTGCTGCCATACCGATATTGATATCTTTTTTTAAGAGAATGGTGTCTCCATCTACTGAAGAATTAATCATTGGAAACTCAATCAAACCCTTTGCAATAGCTTCTATCAGTATCGGCGTAAAAGTCAAATTCTCTCCGTATTTCTCCTTGAATTTATTTTTATTCTTATTTCTCCAAGTCACAATATTGGTCATATCCGCCTCTACGAAGCTACAGACGTGTGGGGAGGTTTGTACCGATTTCATCATATGCTCGCCGATGAGTTTTCTCATTCTGTCCATTTTCTGTACTTCTACATTCTGTCCAAAATCTATCGAAGCAGTTGATTTCTCAGCTATAGGATTAGCGGTTTTATTTTCCGTTTTAGAATCAGTATTGGTTTTATTCAAAATTTGAACTTGTTGGTTGACAGGTTTTTGTCGATTTTGAAGATAAATGAGCATATCATCTTTGGTCACCCGACCACTTTGACCCGTGCCAGCGATGCAATTGAGTTCAGCTTGGGAGATACCTTCTTCTTTGGCTATATTCATCACAAGTGGTGAATAAAATCTATCCTCAGAATTTGTTATGACTGGCTTTACGGCGATAGTTGATTCGATGTTTGCAACTTCTTGTTTAACTAGTTCATCTACTTTTGGAGTTTCGATTTTTACTTCTGCTTTAGGTGCTGGAGCGGAGGTTTCTTCTCCTTCGGTAGAGATAATGGCAAATGGTTTCCCGACCGACATTACATCATTTTCTCCAAATAATTTTTTATGCAAAACGCCAGATGCTGTCGATGGAACTTCACTATTGACTTTATCTGTAGCGACTTCGATAAGATTTTCATCTATATTGACTGTATCGCCTTCGTTTTTCATCCAAGAAATCAGTGTAGCTTCTATAATCCCTTCTCCCATCGCAGGGAGCAATATTTCTACTAATGCCATTTAATCAATGAATAATTAAGAATTAAAAATGAATAATGAGGGTCTAACTCATTAATATGTTGCAAAAATAGCTAATAACTAATTACTAGTCACTAGAAACTAATAAGGGTCGTATTCGTCTTTCAGAATTCTAAATTCACAGCGTCTATTTCGCTGCCGACCTTCTGGATTGTCAGTTCCATCTGCATTTTCATTTGAGGCTATAGGCACAAACTCTCCATATCCCTTGCTCTCCAATCGCTGAGGAGCGATTCCTCTTGAGTCTATCAAATAAAAACGAATCGCTTTGGCACGATTGTGGCTCAAGGTTTCATTATACTCATCTGTGCCTCGACTATCTGTGTGGGCACTTAACTCAATTCTAAGTGTGGGATTCGCTCTCAGCACAGGAACAACGAGTGAATCGATAATAACTTTAGCCATAGGAGTGAGGGAAAAACTGTCAAAATCAAATTCTACTAGGGGAAGAATAATAGGGTTAAAATCTATCGGCTCCATTTCAAATTCTACAGTATAGAGTGAATCACTTTTGATTTCAATCAATCCTTTTTTTCGATAATATTTTGGAGCATATACCTCTAATTCATAATTTGATTTTACTAATAAGTCATTAATTACAACGGTGTCATTTCCTGTTCCATTTTCTACAAAAGACGACTCTGTAGAATCAATTTTAAAAATCTGATAAGTGAAATTGGGAATGATTACTTTTGTTTTTTTATTAATCGCCTGAATTTTAATACTTCCTATATTTTTATTTCTTTTTTTGCTTGACATTTCAAAATAGAAAACATCATCACAGCAATGTGGATTTATCAATGAATTTTCACTATATCGATTTGAAACTAAATAGCCACTTTGAACGGATTTATTAGGACTAAAAAACACATCGTCTTGAGGAGAATTGATTTCCGCACCAAGAGTTTCCACTGATTCAAAAATGGATTCTTTTAATCTACTATAGAAAATATCATGACCACCCTTGCCTCCTCGGCCATTTGAGCTGAAATAGAGAGTGTTCGTCGGCAAATGATAATAAGGAGTAATATCATCATTGACAGTATTAATTTTACCTCCTGCATTTCTCGG